>Ga0316205_10000056_pt1 | contig 280678 bp, 279 predicted proteins | sample 3monthpyrite_MG_FD_204941 | JGI IMG/M metagenome (GOLD analysis project Ga0316205, IMG submission 204941) | Microbial mat bacterial communities from mineral coupon in-situ incubated in ocean water Damariscotta River, Maine, United States -... | ecosystem: Environmental > Aquatic > Marine >...
CGTGCTTAACATTTGGAATTACTTCCGCCTGCCCGATGTTTGCTACCCGGTGGCTGACCTACCTTGCCGGGACGGGATTTACACCCGCTTGAATAATCGACCTTGCTCGGCCGCACTCGGCTTTGATGAAAGAAGTCTTCTCTAGTGACCTGCCTAAATGCCCGTATGGTCAAATAAGCTCGATTACTAATACCTTCTAAATAGCCAATATATGATGCCAAAATGCGCCCACCTTTATCAGTTTCGACTTTAATGCAAAGTTTTCGAGTATATTTATTCAGAATACAAATCAACTTTAATATTTATTAGACATTTTTTCCTGCTTATTTATTCTTAATGCATGCCATACAGTCCGTACATCGACATGCGGATGATGCAAAATAAAACTGATCGAAATCTCTTCAATTGCCGCATAAGCACACAGGATAGCCGCTAATTTAAATACCCACTCCGCGACACCTGCAAACAATAAAATATAGGCCACAACCGTAACCCCAACTGCCAGCTTTACACTCCATGTGTGGTAGCTAGTCAGCACTTTAAATTTAAACAAACCAATAATAACCGGCAGGGTAAAACTCATTAAAACAATAGCGAAAGAATATCTCTCGGCTATCACTATATCAGGCCATAATACCCAGGCAGAAAAAGCCATTACCGAATAGACGGCAAAATCACCCCAGCTATCTAAACGTGATCCCATTTCTGTTATCTGATTTAAGACTCTGGCTAAAAAGCCATCTAACACATCAGTGCCTACGGTAAAAACAAGCGTAATAAGAAACCAGTCATGTTGTTGATTAAGTGCCAGCCACACTAAAACAGGCGCCATCAATAGCCGAATCACACTTACCAAATTGGGTAAATTATATATCTCTGCTTTTTCTTTCATTTTAATACTCTAACATCTCATCATATTAATAAGTCGATACAATATCTGTGACAAAATAAATTCAAGAACAATAAATGCCATAACAATTAACACCACATCCTGCCACCTTAGTGATAGCACCAGCATCATATACAGTGCTGGAAAGAGTGATTCTGGGACCTGATCCAACAGGGGAGCCATTTGACTTGGGCGCATTTTTAAACGTCGCTTAATAAAACTCGACAACAAATCACCCGCCATCGCCAATACGGCGACCACGAAACCAAAAATAAAATCGTAGCCTAAAACCACAGCCACCATTATCGTAAAAAACACCGATGAGAATATACCTCTCCATGTTTTAGAACGCCCAAAAACAGGCGAATGGTCATACCATGTTTTTCCTGCATCCAGTGGGTAATTAGCAATATCACCCAATGTATGTCTAATTAATACGGGCGCACCATTGGCAACCAAAATTAACAGCACTAAATAAGGCAAAGATGTAGACAAGCTCAATCCTTCCTATAGAGTTTTTAATACTTAATATTTTAGACGTTTAAACAGTGAATTGAAGCCATAAGGCTCAATAGATAAATTTAGATACAGAAAAATTTCTGCTTATAAGAACAAGGTGTTAATAAGGTAAGGAGATTGAATCAGGCATTGCATCCATGCAATGCCATCAATCGAGCAATCTTTTAGATTAACTAACGTGAAAAACTCGCGTTAACCTTTTTTCATTTTATCGAAGAATTCGTCATTCGTTTTAGTGGTTTGTAAACGCTCAAGCATAAATTCAATCGCACCTGTCTCATCCATAGGATGAAGCACTTTACGCAATACCCACATCATCTGCAGTTCTTCAGCATCGGTTAGTTTCTCTTCACGGCGCGTACCAGAACGATTGATATTTATACCCGGGTAAATACGTTTTTCGGTGATTTTACGATCCAGGTGTATTTCAGAGTTACCTGTACCTTTAAATTCTTCGTAAATAACTTCATCCATTTTCGAGCCTGTATCAATCAATGCAGTGGCAAGGATTGTAATACTGCCACCTTCTTCGATATTTCGCGCCGCACCGAAGAACCGCTTAGGGCGATGTAATGCGTGCGCATCAACACCACCGGTGAGTACCTTGCCCGATGATGGAATGACCGTATTGTAAGCACGAGCTAAACGCGTAATAGAATCGAGCAAAATAACCACATCTTTTTTATGTTCAGCTAAGCGCTTGGCTTTTTCGATGACCATTTCGGCCACCTGCACATGACGACTTGCTGGCTCATCGAATGTTGATGAAACAACTTCACCACAGACCATGCGTTGCATTTCTGTTACTTCTTCCGGGCGCTCATCTATCAGTAAAACAATCAGGTAACATTCAGGATGGTTGGCTGCAATTGATTGAGCAATATTGCTCATCAACATAGTTTTACCGGCTTTAGGTGGCGAAACAATCAAACCACGCTGCCCCTTGCCGATAGGTGCAACTAAATCAATAATACGCCCGGTAATATCCTCTGAGCTGCCATTCCCACGTTCCAGTTTCAGGCGTTCGTCTGGATGTAGTGGCGTAAGGTTTTCAAAGGCGACTTTATTCTTTGCATTTTCTGGTGCATCAAAGTTAATGGTATCTACTTTGAGCATAGCGAAGTAACGCTCACTCTCTTTTGGCGGCCTAATTTTGCCCGCTATGGTGTCACCCGTTCTTAAGCCAAAACGTCTAATCTGGCTTGGCGACACATAAATATCATCCGGGCCGGCTAAGTACGAACCTTCCGCCGAGCGCAGGAAGCCAAAGCCATCCTGAAGAATTTCTAATACACCATCTCCATAAATATCTTCACCGCTTTTTGCGTGTGTTTTTAAAATGGCAAAAATAATATCCTGCTTCTTCGCTCTAGCAAGATTTTCTAGTTTCATTGACTGGGCAATTTCAACAAGTTCGGTTGGTGCTTTATTCTTTAGTTCAGTTAAGTTCATAGTGGGGTAATTTCAGGAAAGTTAAGATTAGACGGATCAAGAATTAATTAAATTTTTGGTTTATATCAAATTTGAATTTGTGTGGCTGGATTTAGCCGGCTTACTAGATCGTATTTCTGGTCGGCGAGGAAAAATGCCGGCTACGAATATTTATTAAAACGGACTCTAGCATACAAAAAACAGGCCGTCTACACTTTCAGTGGTAAGGCCTGTTTTTATATAATATATAGATATTATGCGGATTTATACACTACAGATTGCTATCCAAAAAGGCGGTCAGCTGGGATTTCGACAACGCACCCACTTTAGTTGCTTCTACTTCACCATTTTTAAACAGCATTAATGTAGGAATACCACGAATGCCAAACTTAGGAGGCGTACCCGGGTTTTCATCGATGTTTAATTTAGTAATTTTAATTTTACCATCATATTCACCCGCAATTTCTTCCAATATGGGCGCAATCATTTTACAAGGACCACACCATTCTGCCCAATAATCAACTAAAACAGGCACATCAGAATTTAATACATCACTTTCAAAACTGTCATCAGATACATGAATGATCTCACTCACAGTGTTTAACCTCCGGGTTTAGATTCCATAAAACCACTATTCATATAAACGCTTAATGAGAATATTTACTTTAAGCAGAATAGCAATTAGGTGGGTTTGTTATTATACGAATTCAATATAATGCATATTAACTAATTTCACACATTTGTACAGTCCGGCAGAGTGCTTTATGCTACAGCAATGAGCACACATCTGACTGATCAACACTTTGATCAATATAAATTACCTGAATCACTGCTGCAAGGCTTGAATCAGGCGGGGTTTAAACAATGCACACCAATACAGGCGAAGAGCCTGCCATTGTCACTGGATGGAATTGATGTTGCTGGTGAAGCACAAACAGGCACCGGTAAAACCATTGCCTTTCTTGTCGCGGTGTATAACAAGCTACTAACAGAGCCCGCACCAGAGCACCGAAAACCCAATCAACCTCGCGCCTTAATTATTGCGCCCACCCGCGAACTGGCTATTCAAATATACAATGATGCCGAACTAATCGGCAGTCAGTCGGGCTTAAAGCTCGCGCTCGCGTATGGCGGAACGGGGTATGATGCCCAACAAAAAGCCATTGCTGATGGCGCCGATATATTAATTGGCACACCGGGGCGCTTAATCGATTTTTTCAAAAAACACGTATTTAACCTTAAACAGGTCCAGGCACTGGTGTTAGATGAGGCAGATCGCATGTTTGACCTGGGCTTCATTAATGACATTCGCTATTTGATCCGCCGCTGCCCTGATCCAGAGCATCGCCTTAGCATGCTATTTTCCGCCACATTGTCTTACCGTGTTCAGGAGCTCTCATATGAACACATGAATAATCCACAGCACGTTAAAATAGAATCTGAACAACGCACTGCCGATAAAATTGAAGAACGTGTTTTTTACCCCGCTAACAGCGAAAAAATCCCTCTATTACTTGGCTTATTTGCCAAAGACAAACCGACTCGAAGCATTATTTTTGTCAACACCAAACGAGTTGCCGAGGAATTAAGCGCCTGGTTAACTGGAAACAATATCCCGCCAGCGGTGCTGTCAGGTGATATTCCACAAACAAAACGCCAGAGCTTGCTGAAAAAATTTCAGGACGGTGAATTTCATGTACTGGTGGCCACCGATGTAGCCGCACGTGGCTTGCACATCCCTGAAGTCAGCCATGTATTTAATTATGACTTACCTCAGCAAGCAGAGGATTACGTGCACCGCATTGGCCGCACGGCACGTGCTGGCGCTTCAGGCCACGCTATTAGTATGGCCTGCGAAGATTACGCACAATACCTGCCTGAAATTGAAGAATACATCGGCTACAGCATCCCCAACGAAGCCGTTACCTCTGAATTACTGGCGGAGCCACTACCTCGGGCGAAAATCGAGCGTTACGGTGGCAATAAAGGGCACCACAAGGGAGGCCGTGGCGGCCCTAGACAAGGTAATGGACAAGGCCGACATCAACAACGTAGGTAAGCCCATACATGGCAAGACCTTCTACTAAGCATTTATCTTAATGCTGGGTGAAGCTGCTGCATATTTATTGCTGGGCGCTGTAGCTGGTATACTTGCAGGCCTGCTCGGCGTAGGCGGTGGACTCATCATCGTCCCGGTCCTCGCTGCCCTGTTTATAGCGCAAGGCGTAGACACGCAAATAATTATGCACCTGGCGCTCGGCACCTCTCTCGCAAGCATTCTGATCACTTCCATATCATCCGTCATTAGCCACCACAAAAAGCGTGCCGTTGCCTGGTCTCAGGTGCTTAAGTTAAGCTTGGGGGTTTTATTTGGCGCGTGGTGCGGCGGATTGATTGCAGGCCTATTAAGTAGCGAGTTTCTAAAACCACTATTTGCCCTGTTTGAATTGCTGGTTGCCGCTTACATGCTTTACGGTTACAGGCCCGAAGCCCAGCAAAAGGCACCATCATTACTCAATTTTAATATTAGCGGCAGCCTTATTGGCTTTATTTCTTCTCTTGTGGGCATTGGCGGTGGCACCATGAGCGTTCCCTGGCTAATGTGGCATGGCAGCAGCATCCATAAGGCCATTGCCACATCAGCCGCCATTGGCTTTCCTATTGCGCTCTCAGGCTCCATTAGCTACCTCTACATTGGCTGGCAACACACCAACTTGCCCGAATATTCCATTGGCTTTATTTATTTGCCGGCTTTGCTCGGCATTGCCATCAGCAGCGTGATTTTTGCGCCCCTCGGGGCAGCGCTTGCACACCGCTTAGATGTGCAAAAATTAAAGAAAATTTTTGCCTGCTTGCTAATAGCTCTGGCGATTTATTTACTTAACAGCTAGGTTACCTTATGGAGTAACCATAGGTGCCGTATTTTGAGCTGCCTCTGATGCCGGCTGCTTTTTCAAACCGGACTGATAACGCATTGGATAAAGCACTTCCGTTAACTTAATCATCGAAGTAATAAACGGCTCCTTAGGGTACTTTTTACAGTGCCGTTGCAGCCACAATTGCGCCGCATCAAAGCCCGTTTCACCCAATATATTGTAGGTATTTGGCATAATCACATTAAAGGCCGATAAATAACCAATCATCCAGTCAATAAAATAATCCTCTTCTCTACCGCCATTTTTCATTGAGCCGATGTATTGACGGCAGCTGTCAGAACCGGCGCCATACACTGCATAGCTACCCTCAAAGTCTCTCGCCAGTGCAATATGGCTCGACACTAACAACAACAGCGTAATTATTAATTTATAAATCATTGTCGTCCTAATTAAATAAAACTTTTGCACGAAGTGTAAAAGTCGATTACGCAAGTAATTGATTTTAGAATCGTTGCTTTGCCGAGCCAGGGATGGCCCGTGCAAAGCTCTCTAAATAACCAAAAGTTAAACCCTAGCATAGCTGCTGAATCAATACAGTTCGAGCCCATAATTTGAATTACACGCATTATCAGACTATTGTCTGATAATGCGAACCAAAACAGGCGGCAAAAAATGAAAAAGCCCGAACTAAAAGTCACCATTCTCAGCGACTATATTTGCCCTTTCTGCTTTATTGGACACCTGCGCTTAGACTCACTGCGTGAAATTTATGATGTAAAAGTAAACTGGTGTTTTATCGAAATACACCCTGAAACCCCAACCACAGGGCATTCTGTCAAACTTCTTAATTATAATGCAGACACCTGGGATACGATGATGCAAAACCTGAACACTCTGGCCAAAGAAGAAAACATTACATTCTGCAAGCAAACCATGACAACCAACTCTCGTAAAGCCTTATTACTCAGCGAAGCCTGCAAGTCACTCGGTGCAGATGTTTTTTACCCTCTACACGAACACATATTTCAAGCCTACTTTATCGAGGGTAAAAATATTGGCGATGAATCTGTACTGCGTGAGATTGCCAAACAAAATAAAATTCCTGAAAATATTGTTAACCAGGCCTGGAGCGATAAACATGCCAATGGCCCGGCCGATTCGATACCGGCGAGCCTATTACCTTATCTACAATATGCAGGCCTTATTCAGGCGAAGAGCGTACCGACTTTTATTATTGGCGAGGAAATGCTCAGCGGCGTAGTTACACGAAAAAAATTACTCGCAGTAGCAAGCCAAATTAATCAAAAGAATCCATTGAATGGGTGAAATCAAATTCAATCTGGACTAGGATTACATTTAATTTATTTAATGCATACTCTTTATGGAATTTCCCAATAGTAATCTCTGGTCCTACACTACCCAACTTTGGAGCCTGCCTGAAGTTGAGCCCATTTGCCTTGAACTGCAAAATATTTACGATACCGATGTTAATATTTTGCTGTACTGTTGCTGGATAGGCGATAAAACCCTAAACATGAGCGAAGATGATATGCAGGTATTATTAGACACCGTTAAGCCCTGGCAAACCATGATAAGGCCTTTGCGTGATTCACGAAAAATGATGCAACAACAACTCATTGCTATGCCATCCCATCTGGTTGATCAAACCATTAGCAATATGAACCAGATGGAACTCAATGCTGAACACATGGCCCAATTAGCACTGGAAAAGGTATACAACACAAATAAGATAACACCGAACAAAGGCGCATCCCGTATTGAATGCAGCTTTTATAATGTTAGTTTATATTTACAAACACTAGAGAGCATCCCTTCTATTGATGAAATCATGCCTAAAATTAGTCAACTTCTAATCTCTATTTATCAAGACGAAGAAGCCGTACAAGTGGCATTAATGAGTGGTGCCTAAGTATCCGTTCTAAAGATTAATCTTCGTTTAAGCCCAACAATGCAGATTTTAGTTCTTCAGTAACCGGGTTTTCTCCTAACCACACAGAGAGTAGCGCACGGTTAAAGTCTGCGCCTTTAATTACACCTTTTAGCTCTCCTTTAATCGTAACTTTCGTACCCTCTTGAGGCAGGTAATCGAGCTGTACCACATCACCCTCATACAGAGTGCTAAACATCTGATTAAAACGCTTTAAACGCGGCTCTAAAATAGAAAAAACACTCGCCTCAGTGTTGTCCTTAAATCCATCTACCCAGCCACTCACTAATTTTTCATAAGGCACCTCGCCGTAAGTAATATGCATCATCATACGATTAGGCGGCAAGTCTTGTAGAATTTTTGCGGCATCATTTTGTGACTCTGGCAAATACAATGCCGCCACATAAATTTTAAAGAAAAACTTATAGCGAATACCCGCACCGTTTAACACCAGCGGTGAATCAACCCCCTCAAGCTTCATGTGAGATTGAACATTCACGCCTGCAATATCACTACCCGTATCTGATACAGCCATTACTAACGGAGCCAACAGGAAAAATGATATATTTACAAACAGTCTTAAAATATAACTAATCTTACACATATTAAATATCCAGTAATTTGAATTAAAAATGACTATACTTGATAATAGCTATATCGAACAAAAATGCCATGCCTATATCCAATGAAAAACAGCCTCTAAAACTTTTTGTAATCTATATCTGTGTTTCGATTACTGTTTTTATCTGTCTCACAGTTCTTCACTCCTATATAACTTACAACCAGATTAACTGGGTAAATTTTTTAGTTCCTGCATTTGCCGCAGTGATCGTTGGCTTTCTTTTAGCTAGAAATAAAATACTACAATTGCAGTTAAAAAACCTTGCCAATACAGACAAATTAACCAACGCTAGCAATAGACAATATTTTGATCAGCGCTTAGCGGAAGAAGCATTATTATCAACCAGATACAAACAGGTATTCAGTATTATATTTTTTGATCTGGATTACTTTAAAAAAGTGAATGACCAATACGGGCATGCAGAAGGCGACAAAGTGCTTGTTGATTTTTCTTCGATTATTAGAACGCTTAATCGAGATACCGATTTGTTTGCTCGCTATGGAGGGGAAGAATTTATATTACTGGCCAAAATGGCCAACAAACATACCGCAGAAGAAATTTATCAACGAATTAAAGAAAAAATTAATCGTCATGTTTTTGGCAAAGCCGGCCACATAACATTCAGCGCAGGCATTGCGGAATTCGACTGCAATAGCGACACCATCGAAAGTATAATGAAGCGTGCAGACAAAGCGCTATATGCTGCAAAAGACACTGGTAGGAACCGGGCTGTTATTGCCGAATAAAGCATTATGAACTTAGCTGAAAATTTCCCAGAGCATTAAGCCCCAAATCAGCAGCATAATAATTAAGGCAAAGGTAACCGCAGCCGAAGCCATATCTTTAGCCCGACCACTCAACTCGTGCAACTCTTCGCCAAAACGATCAACAACCGCTTCAAGCGCCGAGTTTAATATTTCCACCAACATAACCAGCAATACACTGCTGATCATAAGTGCCATTTGCATGGCGTTTTCAGCTAAATAAATGGCCAATGGGATTAGCACCAATGCCAACCAGGTTTCCTGACGAAAAGCGGCTTCATATTTATAAGCCGCTTTTATCCCTTGCCAGGAATAAGCCGCCGCTTTAATAATGCGACTAAGCCCTGTATTACCACTGTATGCCATTTTATGAGTCTCTATACGTCTGGATTAGGCGACCAGGACAAATCCAGCTGCTTAGCCGCGCGCACTTCATCCAGCCTATTTACCGGCATAGTGTAAGGCGCATTATGCAACATATCTGCATCGGTTTCGGCTTCATGCTGAATTTGCACCAGTGCCTCAATGAAACCATCAAGCACTTCCTTGGCCTCTGATTCGGTTGGCTCAATTAACAAACACTCTGGCACTAATAACGGAAAGTAGGTAGTGGGTGCGTGATAGCCCAAATCCAATAAGCGTTTCGCAAAATCCATTGCACTGACATGCAATTCTCTGGATTGTTTTTTAAGCGTAATAATAAATTCATGCGATGCGTAACGATCAGGAATGGCCGCTTCAAAACCACGTTTTTTCAATTGAGCCATCATGTAGTTTGCATTTAATGTCGCAAATTCAGAGACACGCTGCATACCTTCACTGCCTAATAAACGCATGTAGATATAGGCACGTAATAACACACCTGCATTACCCATGAACGCCGACATCCGACCAATGCTTTGCGGGCAATCTTTTTCAGTTAACCAGCGATAATCATCACCTTCTTTAGTGACAACCGGCAATGGCATAAATGGTTTTAAGCGCTCCGCCACACCAATCGCACCAGAACCTGGGCCACCACCACCGTGTGGTGTGGAAAAAGTTTTATGCAGGTTTGAGTGAATTACATCAAAGCCCATATCACCTGGGCGAATTTTACCCAGAATAGCATTCAGGTTAGCACCATCGTAATAAAGTAAACCACCCGCCTCATGAACGATTTTTGCAATCTCTTCAATGCGACGTTCAAACACGCCGAGAGTAGATGGATTAGTTAACATTAAGCCTGCCGTTTGAGGGCCAACCGCCGCTTTTAATGCATCCACATCAACATCGCCATTGGCCAGCGTTACTATTTCTTTTACTGTGTAACCACACATAGTTGCAGTCGCAGGATTTGTGCCGTGCGCCGCATCTGGCACTAAAATTTCTTTACGTTGTGTGTCGCCATTCGCATCATGATACGCACGAATCATTGCAACACCGGCAAATTCGCCCTGCGCACCGGCCATTGGCGTTAATGAAAAAGCCGCCATGCCAGTTACATCACATAACATTTCCTGCAACTCATACATGCACGCCATAAAGCCCTGTGAGTTTTGCTCAGGTGCTAATGGGTGACGCGATAAAAAACCCGGCAACATCGCCAGTGAATTACACACCCGTGGATTATGCTTCATGGTGCATGAACCCAGTGGATAAAAATGCGTATCGATACTAAAGTTTTTCTGCGACAAAGACGTGTAGTGACGCACCGCCTGCATTTCAGATACTTCAGGCAAACCCGGCTTTACTTCACGTAATAATGCAGCAGGAATATCCGTTGGCATTTCATTACCAGACGTCGATTGTATTTTAGTTTGTCGGCCGTCGGCTGAGTGTTCAAAAATTAACATTAATCTAACTCCGATTATTTCAGCGCTTCAGCTAAAGCCGATGCAAAGGTTTCAATATCTTCTGCGATGCGCAGTTCTGTCGCACAAACTAAAATACAATCTTTCATTTCTGGATAAAGCTCCGATAAATCCAGACCACCCAGAATATTTTGCTGCGCCAGCTTATTTAAAACATCGGCCGCTGATTTGTTCAATTTAATAACGGCTTCATGAAAACGTGGCTGATCAAACACCACGTCAACACCATCAATTGATGAAAGTTTTTTTACTAATTTTTGCGTATTATTATGACAACTTAATGCCGTTTGCTTTAAGCCTTCTGGCCCCAACAAACTCATGTGAATAGTCGATGCCGTAACAACCAAACCCTGGTTAGTACAAATATTCGATGTCGCTTTAGAACGACGAATATGTTGCTCACGCGCTTGCAGCGTTAACACAAAACCTTCACGGCCTTGCTGATCAACCGTACGACCCACAATACGCCCTGGCATTTGTCTTACAAAAGCCTTTTTACAGGTCATAAAACCATAGTAAGGCCCACCGGATGACATGGGTGCACCTAATGGCTGACCATCACCCACGGCAATGTCTACACCGGTTTCGCCCCATTCACCTGGCGGTTTTAAAATCGCTAAACTGAGTGGATTAACGACGGCAATCACCATAATATTATTTTCATGCGCCCAATCAGTCATCGCATCAACATCTTCCAGTGTGCCGAAAAAATTGGGTTGCGAAATCACTAGCGCGGCAATGTCTTCACCGCTAAATGCTTTTAATGCATCTAGCGAAGTTGTACCGCTGGCACTGTCAATAGCCACATCAAGCAGCTCAACATTCTGATGCTTAACCATGGTATCGGTAACGTGGGTATATGTAGGGTTAACTGAACGCGGCACTAAAATTTTACGTGACCTGGATTTACGATTAGAACGCACCGCCATTAGCACCGCTTCGGCCATTGCCGTTGCCCCATCGTATAAAGAGGCGTTCGATACATCTAAACCTGTAAGCGCTGTCATCATACTCTGGAACTCATAAGTGAGTTGCAAGGTACCTTGTGATGCTTCTGCCTGATACGGTGTGTAGGCGGTGTAATATTCACCACGTGTAGTTATTTGCCATACCGCCGCTGGGATATGATGATCGTAAGACCCGGCACCAATAAAACATAATGGCTGCCCATCTTGTGCAGCACGTTGCTGCATCAAACGGTTAATGCTCATTTCATTCAAACCAGCAGGAACTCTTTCGAGACCCTTGGCTTTTAAATGCGCAGGAATTTCATCAAATAAATTTTCAATGCTGTCGATGCCAATGACAGACAACATCTCATTAATTTCAGTTTCGGTATGGGGTATAAATGGCATGGTAATAAAACCTAAAATAAAACCGCTGCAACAAAGTGCAGCGGATTAATACAACACTAAGCGATTAAGATTATTCGTCTTCTAGCTCAGATTCGTATGTACTTGCATCCATAAGCTGCTCGATATCATCTTCATCAGTTGGCTGAATTTTAAATATCCAACCATCATCGTATGGCGAATTATTAATGATTTCTGGCTCATCGACTAACACCTGGTTAGTGTCAACAATTTCACCATTAATAGGCATATAAATATCAGACGCCGCTTTAACAGACTCAATCACACAGCACGCATCGCCCTGTGATAATTCTGTACCGATTTCTGGCGTCTCAACAAATACTAAATCACCTAGTGCTTCCTGAGCATGGTCAGTAATACCGACGGTGACTGTACCGTCTTCTTCCAGGCGAACCCATTCGTGAGACGATGTGTAACGTAAATCTGTTGGCAATTCACTCATCTTAATAACCTCTTTCTAATCTAAATAATATTTTTAATGTTTACAAATTATTACAGGCAAGATTTTCCTTCACGGAAAAACACTGGCTTAACCACTTTCGCTTTTAAACGCTTATTGCGCACTTCAACCTCACAGGTATCACCAATAGCCGCTGGCACACGCGCAAGCGCAATTGACTGCTTTAAACTGGGCGAAAAAGTACCCGACGTTGTCTCGCCTTCACCGGCATCGCAAATCACTTTCATATGACCACGCAAAACCCCTTTATCTTCTAGCACAAGTCCGACTAACTTTTGCTGCACGCCAGTCGATTTTTCGGCGGCAATTTTATCTCGGCCAATAAAGTGTCGATCTTCTGGCTCCCAGGCGATTGTCCAGCCCAGGTTAGAGATTAATGGTGATGTGCTTTCGTCCATATCGGTACCGTATAAATTCATCCCGGCCTCTAAACGCAAAGTATCGCGTGCGCCTAAACCGATGGGCTTAACACCGGCACCTGCCAGGGCCTCCCAAAACTCAGGTGCCTTAGATTCTGGCAATATTATTTCAAAACCGTCTTCACCGGTATAGCCTGTACGCGCCACAAACCAGTCACCCGAGGCCGCGCCGACAAAGCGCTTTAAGTCACCCGCCGCTTGCGCCACATCCGTGGGCAATACTGAAAGCGCTTTTGCGCGGGCATTAGGGCCCTGCACCGCAACCATGGCTACATCGGCCTGCTCAGTTACACTCACCTCGAAGTTCGCCGCCTGCTTATTGATCCACGCCAAATCTTTTTCACGAGTGCCCGCATTTACTACCATGCGAAACCACTCATCATTCATGTAATAAACAATAAGGTCATCAATAACCCCGCCATTTTCATCTAACATGGCACTGTAAAGCGCTTTACCGGTGGTTTTTAATTTAGCCACATCATTGGCTAATATATATTGTAGAAAGGCCGTTACTCCAGCACCCTCAAGGTCAACCACGGTCATGTGAGACACATCGAACATGCCTGCGTCGGTACGCACCTGATGATGTTCTTCCATTTGCGAGCCGTAATTAATAGGCATTTCCCAGCCAGCGAAATCAACGATTTTGCCGCCGTGGTTTATATGATTGTCATACAGACAGGTTCTTTGACTCATTAGGGTACTCCATTGGATTCATGGTTTACCCCTCTGTCCTGATACCTGAGAGATTAACGTCGGCTAAATACCAACGTGTCCCCTTCGGTGTGCCATTTAAGTGGCCGCTCTCCAGAGTCAATTTTCCTGCCATATAATATATGGTGAGACAGAAGCTGTAGTCCATTTACCTGAGCGTTTCCGGGCGGTTGCGCCTTCGGTGCCTTCATTGAAGAAGGACTCTCCCACAGCTTCTAACACGGCTAAATTCAAACAAAAAATCAGCCGACTGTAATTGAGGCGCAACTATAAACTAGACGAAAGAAAATTTCCATTTACCTTTGTGTCTATTTGGCGCCTATTTGTTCGAACAAAATCTCAGCCCCAAACTGGCAGTTGATAATTGTAATAGCATGAATATTCTGTGAATATTCAGTCATACAAACATTTACTGGCATTATTATGGACTGGTTAAACAGCGTACAACCCTCTGATTTACTAACCATTTTCAGCGAAAACCCATTCTACCAGGCGGCCATTATTATTATCGTCAGCCTGCTGATCTCCCGATTTTTTAACAATGTATTCAGCAAAATCATCCTGAAACTGGCCAATAAAACCAAAACCCATCTGGATAATCAAATTATCCATATCAGTCGCCCGACCATCAGCAAGAGCATTTTATTGATTGCTTTAGGTATTGCTGGCTCACTTATCTTGCCGGAAAAAACCGGGCAAATCACCGCAGACACCCTCTATACCTTTGCGATCATGGTATGGGCATTATTTATGATTCGCTTAAGCCGCATTTTACTAATGCACGCCAGCCGCAGCGAACAGTACATGCCATTTATAACAACACAAACGCTGCCACTATTTCAAAACCTGTCCATACTGCTTATTGTCGGACTCGCTATCTATTTAGTGTTTGTTTTATGGCATATAGACATGACCGCCTGGCTTGCCTCGGCCGGTATTATAGGTATCGCCATCGGCTTTGCCTCAAAAGACACCCTGGCCAATTTATTTTCTGGCGTACTCATACTTGCCGATGCACCCTATAAAATCGGCGACTACATTGTGCTGGATAGCGGTGAACGCGGCATGGTGACAAACATTGGCATTCGCAGTACACGCATGCTCACCCGTGATGATGTTGAACTCACCATTCCCAACTCCATTATGGGTACCACGAAAATTATTAATGAGTCCGGTGGCCCGTATAAAAAGTTTCGCATTCGCGTGAAAACCGGCGTAGCTTATGGCAGCGATATTGATCAGGTAAAACAAATCTTACTGGATGTGGCGAATGCCGAAGAAAAAGTATGCAGCGATCCGGAAGCCCGCGTGCGCTTTAGAAGTTTTGGAAATTCGAGTTTAGATTTAGAACTATTATGCTGGGTAGAAGACCCATCACTACGCGGCAATGTAATTGATATTTTGCTGACGAAAATTTATAAGGCCTTTAATGAACAGGGGATTGAGATTCCTTATAGTAAACAGGATATTTATATTAAGTCTATGCCGGACAAATAGTTTACTGTTATATTTTTTATACAAGGTTCACCTTAGTCATAAGCTAAAGTTTTAAGGTTCGCCTGCTGGCGCCTTACTTTTCTTGCAGCAGCAGAAGAAAAGTAAGCAAAAGACTGCCGTTCCCGGTGGCTTGCCCTAATTAAAAAGCTAATTAGGGTTCCCAAAAATTCTGTGAGCGAATATTTAAAGTTTCTTATCCTGTGAGTTCAAAGCTTCGTTGCCGGGTCGCGTCGATGCGCCGTCCTGGCTTATCGCCACTCAAAATCACATCCCTGTGATTTTGCCCCTGGACAGAAACAATTTTCGGCAAGTCACAGGGAAGTTTGTTGCAAGCCCAATAAATCATTCGTAACTCAAGAAATCAACGGAACTGTAGGAGCGCAGCTTTAGCTCGCGACACGCCGAACGAATATCGTCAGCTAAAGCTACCTCCTACAAAAAACAAAATTTAATTATCGGGTAGGGTGGATCAATCGAGATTGAAGATTAATGTCATCAGAAAGCATCCTAATTGCCCAATGGTCTAAATATACCGTCGGAGAATCGAACAACTGACGCGCCACATCCTCCTCATTAGAAGACGTATAAATTTCAATGGGCATTGTTATTAATCCTTAACGTTGTTTTATTACCAATAAAACACTCATTACAACATCACAGCATTACTCAACAACAAACTCAACAACCACCCCTTCATTTCCATCACTCACCCTAACCTCTCGCAGCTTAGGCTGCCGCTGAACTAAATAAGCGCAGCACGACATAACCGATGCTTCATTATCTTGCTGCAGCGCTTTGATTAAATTCATCGCTACAAATTTAGCACGCTGCTCCTCATTAGGTTCCGTAATCATCTCGCCGCTAATTTTAAACCCACGGGACATATCACTATCCATTGTATCGAGAAAGACCCGCTGCTGATCATCCAGCTCAATTGAGAAGCCATATTTAAATACCGATTTATTATTAACAAATACAAGCAAACTATCACTCACAAGCTTCTCTCTCATTCTTTAAATAACTCAGACAATTATCAATCAGGCCATCATCCATCATTAAGTTCAAAAATTTTCTTACGTAACCAACCATCATCTACAGAAATATTTTTAAGTAACAATCTTAAAACTCTCCAAACTATGCTTCATTTGGCCGACAAATTCATGATACTGTTCTTTGCTTATGAAATGAGCCAATTCTTCACATGAACTACTGGCAATATCTGCATGCATATGAGCACTCCGCTCATCGCCTTGTCTGGCATACCTAATTGCTTCATGCATATGATCGGTGGCGCTTTTTTCTAATTTTCTTTCAATGCTATTAAATACATCTTTGTTATTTCTTTCTTTAAAATATTTAGCCAGACCACCCAGGTCTTTACGGTCAATAGTTTGAGCATGCTTTGAATGACTATTTTTATTTTCTAACGGCTTATAATCCATTGAGTTATTTTGATTATTAATATTTAATACAGAATCTTGAATAAGATGTTTTATAGTCAATCTAATTTCTTCACTTAAGCCTGAAGAATGACTCACATCCTTTCTATAATTTAAAACCTGTTTATGGAGTATGATAAGTGATATTTTAAAATGCACTTTTTTAATAAGCTTAATCAGTCTAGTGTAATAGGTTATTGTTTTCATTTTAAAATCCTGCGTTAATGGATCGAATGACACTCAATAAACACAAGGAGGGAGATACGAAGCAAGCTGCTATTTTGTTAATTTAAATACTACCTCCGAACATTGAACTCGGTCAATGCATATGCAGTGGTTCTCATAACTTATATACTTCAAAATCACTCAAACGACTCACTCATATTACAGTCCAATCCAATCGCATCCAGCACATCACGCACTTGCCCATTGTCCACCATCAAATACAGGGGAGCGCCATCCAGCTCTGAATTCTGCTTACGCAGCCAGTTACACATCAATGCCTCATCACCCGCAAACTTCTGATACAAACCTTCAAAAATTAAAATCAATTTTTCGGCCTGCTGCCATGCCACCGAACCAGCTTCCAATGTTCGTCGGGCATTCGCCAATTCACCCACGTCAGCACATTGTAGTTTTAATATACTCGCCAGCTCTGCATGGTACAGCCCCAGCATTTGTGAAACCTGCAATACCGCTTGCGTTAATGAAGACGATGAATGATTTACATCTGACAGTTTAATCAAATGCATAATTAAAAATCACTAGTACTCTGCTCACCAACCAACTGGCCTGGCCATTTTAGGCAGATCGCCTTCCAGCCCCATCGCGTGACGCATAAACTTATGTTTTACCGGGCCCATACTATTGACTAAGTTGAGCCCTGCATTGCGCACGAACGACAAACTGGATTGTTCATTACTAAATAAGTTTTTAAAGCCACTCATGCTGTACATCATTAAGCTGTTATCCGCGCGACGCCAGCGTTCATATTTTCTTAAGGTGCTTAATGAGGCAATGTTTTGCCCTTTGGCCCTGGCTGCAATGATTGTTTCCGCCAAAGCCGCGGCATCTAAAACCCCCAGATTCACACCCTGGCCCGCCAAAGGATGAATCGTGTGCGCCGCATCACCAATTAGGGCTAAACCTTTTTTTACGTATGCATCGGCATGTCGACGAGTTAATGGAAACGCGGCGCGCTGACCAATGCTTTCTACTTTTCCCAGGGTGTAATCGAAGGCCTGCTCTAACTCACGACAAAAGCTTTCATCATCCATTGCCAGCAACTCATCCGCACGCTGATCTCCCGCAGACCAGACAATAGAACAACGACCATCGCTTAGGGGCAAAAAGGCCAATGGGCCTGTCGGTAAAAAGCGCTGCCATGCTGTACTTTTATGCGCCTGCGTCGATTTGACCACCGACACCACAGCTTTTTGCTCATATTCAGATTTATTAATAGATATGCCCGCGGCATCACGCACTTTCGAGTTCGCACCATCTGCACCGACCAATAAGCTGGCGGTTATACATCGACCATTATCTAATATGACTTCAGATTGTTGCTCGCTGTAATGAATGTGTTTTACCTGTTGCGGGCATAACAATTCAACACGACTAAGTTGCTGACATTGTTCATACAATGAAAACTGTAGCGCACGGTTTTCAATAATATGACCGAGTACATCAACACCTAAATCCGCCGCATCAAAATGAATTTTACCATCGCCGGTAGCATCCCATACATGCATATGCTGATAGGGACTGGCACGACGCTTTAACATGCCCTGCCATGCATTTATATTTTGAAACACTTGCTGCGATGATTTACTAATCGCCGATACACGTAACTCAACTTCATCTTCGAGACGTATATCAGATGGCTCATAGGCTTCGACTACCGCAACACTAAATTCTTGCTGGCCTAATGCGCAGGCCAGCGTTAAGCCCACCATGCCGCCGCCAATAATCATTACATCGTATTGTTTATTATCATTCATCACAGTGGCAACCGACGTTGCAATTTACTCATACGGCCCAACAAACCCATACTCTGCCTTGCCATGAGCGATCGAATGGGCGCTATTAAGTTTACACAAATCAAACCCATTGCCCGGGCATGTCCTATGCCTGATATATTATTTGAGAATAATTTAACCAGAGTATCGGTAACAGTATGTACGCGCTGCATATCTTTAAATCGACTCGCATGGTATTCCGCCAGTAATAATTCATTGCCCGGATCTTCTGCCTCTACAATTAACTCCGCTAATTCGGCAACATCGCGTAACGCTAAATTGTAGCCCTGACCTGCAACGGGGTGTAATGCATGTGCTGCATTACCAATAACAACTACGCGGCCTTTGCTGAGCTGCTCAGCCTCGGTATAAATTAATGGATAGCTAAAACGCGCACCGATTTTTTGAATGTTTCCTGCACGGAAACCAAAGCGTTGTTGTAACTCGTTTATAAATTCTGCATCCGTTAAATTTAATACGCGTTGCGCATCTTCACGTTGGCACGTCCAGACAACAGAATAACGATTTTCTGTCATCGGTAAAAAAGCGATGGGACCTGTATCGGTAAAGCGCTCAAACGCGACACCCTGATGCAACTGATCCGTTTGCACATTAGTGATGACAGCCGACTGTTGATAGTCCTCTTGCTTGACACCAATGCCCGCTAGTGTTCGCGTAGCGGATTGCACGCCATCCGCAGCCACCAATAATTTACCCTGTAAGGCAACAAGCCGTTCATCTATTTTAATTTCGATACGGACTGCATTTTCTATTGGCTGCAAACTTTCTATGCTCGCTGGACAAAACCAGTCAACATGATTTAAGTTTTGCACTTCATTCATCAACGCACGACCAATGACTTTGCTTTCTGCCACATAGCCAAGTGCCTCCACATTTTCTTCTGTGTGATGCAGACGCGTTGCACCGAGATGACCGCGGTCTGATACATGAATAGATTTTATCGCTTCTATTTCCGGCTCTAATTTATTCCATAAGCCAATGGCTTCAAATATGCGCCGCGAGCCGTAGGACAAGGCAATAGAACGATCATCAAAACTCGGCTGCAAGTCGGATTGAAATGGACAGGCCTCAACAACGGCTATTTTTTTATCGGCATGATTTTTTAGTGCCGCAGCTAAACTCGCACCGACCATGCCGCCGCCAATAATAACCACATCGTATTGTAAAATTTGCTGATTCATTTATCGCTTATTTTTTAGGCATTATGTTTCATTAAAAAGGCTACTGACTGCTTGCCATAATAGCTTCGATTTCTTCTGTCGTTTTAGGCAATCCGTCGGTCATTACTTCACAGCCGTCTTTTGTAACCACCACATCATCTTCTATTCGTATACCAATATCCCACCAGCGCCTGGCCCCTCGACTACCATGGGGAATATATAAGCCAGGTTCAATCGTTAGGACCATGCCAGGTTCTAGTAAACGCCATTGATCATCGACTTTGTAATCACCCACATCATGCACATCCATGCCTAACCAGTGACCGGTACGATGCATATAATATTTTTTAAAGGCTTCTTCTTTTAAGAGCTTGCTCAAGGTTCCTTTTATTAGACCTAATTCAATCATGCCTTTGGTGAGTGTCTTAACTGCCGCCTCGTGAGGGTCGTTCCAGTGATTACCTGGTTTTACTTTTTTGATTCCATCCAGATTAGCTTGCACGACCAAATCGAAAATTTCTTTTTGCGCCTCAGTGAACTTCCCATTCACCGGAAATACGCGGGTTATATCTGCGTCATAACCTGCAAATTCACAACCCGCATCGATCAGCACCAAATCACCATCATTCAAGACCATATTGTTATCGGTGTAATGCAAAATGCAGCTATTGGCGCCACCGCCGACAATGCTGGGATAGGCCCAGGTTGCACCATTACGTTGAAACTCATGCAGTATTTCGGCATCAAGTTGGTACTCATATTTACCCGGCGCACAGGCCCTCATCGCACGCTTGTGTGCTTCTACCGAAATTTTTGCCGCTTTTTTCATTAAACGAATTTCTTCACGGCTTTTAAACAGGCGCATGTCGTGCAATAAATAATCTAAGGATACAAATTCGTAAGGTACATGCGCACCAGAGCGCGATTGTTTGCGCAGAGAATTTACCCAGTCCATTACGTGCTTATCAAACTGTGGATCTAAACCCATGGTGTGATACACGCGCTCACAGGACTCCATAAGCCCTGGCAGGATGTCATCGATATCATCGATAGGAAAGGCATCATCCGCGCCATAGTTTTCGATTGCGGCTTCCGGGCCACAGCGTCTACCATGCCAGATTTCTTGCGCCTCATCTTTATCACGACAAAATAAAATATACTCGCCACCTTCACGGCCGGGCACTAAAACAATCACCGCTTCTGGTTCAACAAATCCACTTAAATAGTAGAAGTCACTATCCTGACGAAACGGATAGTCCACATCTCGGTTTCTGGCCCTCACTGGCGCGGCAGGGAGAATGGCAATCCCCCCTTCACCAATCATTCGAATTAATTGTTTTCTATGTCGGGCATGAACTTTTTGATTCATATAATTTCTCTGTGTCGCATCTCAAAGGGGGTAAATATTAACTTACAATTACTGCAATGTTTGTGGTGCCACATGTGACGGTTGTAACTCTTCATTAATCAACAACACACCCATACGCACATATTCATATATCTGCATATATGACTCTTCATCTGTATCCGCTTCTGCATCTATATCATGCCCGGCTCTGGCAATTTCCACCATATCTCTAATCAACTCAGCTGTATCGTCGGGCAGTTCCCTATCCTTCTTTAATCCACCGTTAACCAGGCCATAGGTAAAGCCCTGGCACCAATCGGCTAATGCCTCCGTACGCACAACTAAAGAGTCATCGTCATCGGGCATCAATAACTGGAAGTCAGCATCAGAGCCATTCAACTGGCTCTGAGTATCGTTAAACAAACCGACCAACAACTTGCTGGCTTCCTGTATCAGCATATTGTTCAAATCCAGTTCTTCAAATACCTGATCTAGCCAGGCATTTAATTCAACCTTGCCTGCCGCGCAGAGCATCCCACACAGTACACCATGTGATTCGGATGCCACTAATTCTGCTGCAGATTTAACTAAAGCATCATTTAAACTGTTATAATCTGGCCTGGAGAGCATAATTACTCCTGTCGGTAATTTGTCATATTATCCGTCGTATTCTTGCAAGAATACTTGCATACGGCTTGTTTAAAATGACAAATCATTGAAATTTATAGAAAATAATGAAGCTAGCTTCATTATTGCATTACATAATGTTTTACAAACACCTTAATTTAAACATTCTAACACGCTGTATTAGAGCCTTAAAATTTGACCTACGGCCATGGAATAACTATATTTAACATTATGAGCATAGAAAACAAAAGCAACATCGAAGCACTAGAAAAGAAAGTAGATGAGTTAATCGCTCTTTCTACAAAACTATCTCTAGAAAACGACGCACTGAAGCAGCAACTACAGGAAATTCGTAGAGACCGCGCAGGCCTGGTTGAGCAGAGAGACACCGTACGCGGACAGGTTGAAGGCATGATTACTCGCCTGAAGTCCATCGAAACCGCATAATTCGTCTTTTTTTCAAAAAGTCTCACCATTATTGGTATTTGTGAGTAAACACTTATGGGCGATAGCGGCCTGAACATCAAAATAATGGACAAAGACTACCGCGTCGCTTGTCCACAAGACCAACAAACATCATTACAAGATTCCGCCAGGTTTCTTAATGAGCGTCTCAATGACATCAAAAACAAGGGCGCCATTATTGGCACTGAGCGCATAGCCATTATGGCCGCGCTAAACCTTGCACATGAATTACTTGGCAGTCATGAATCAGCCAGTGAATTTAATGACATTAATGCGCGGATGGCTAATATTCAGAAAAAGATTGATATTGCTTTGCGCGAAATTAAAGTATCATAGTTAGCAGTTACACCAAGTCTATTTCACTCTGTACATATATTTGAAATAGGCATACCCTGTAAAAAAGTTTGGGTGCTTCTGCGGTGTTTGTAAGCCTACTTATAAAACCCTTGAGCCTTACTCATCGACCCTGGGAATGTGTCTGCCGGTGTTGTGTGCATTACCGTTTTATACGGGAAGCCTTATGCACCTGCGCTAGTTCCCACTTGAACTTTCCGGTTCAAGGTTAGTGAGATTCGCTACGGCATTTGCGGTTGCACCCTCCTCATTCAAAAAGCCCTGATAAAGGTCTGTTTTATTAAGAATCCTGGCCCTGCACTGCAGGGCTTTTATTTATGGACAGCAATCAACAACGATCATCTCTGCGCAAGCAATTACGCCAACAGCGTAATTCTCTTGATGTCGACACGCAATACCAGCACTCTCTTGCTCTGGCCGAGCAGCTAAATAGTTGCAACCTATATAAACGCAGCAAAAAAATAGCCATGTATCTGCCCGCCGATGGAGAGATAGATACCGAATTTTTAATTTATAACGCCTGGAAAAACAATAAAAAAGTTTACCTGCCTGTTCTTGCTCCTTTTGCTAGCCGACTATATTTTGCCGCCTACACGCCTAACTGCAAATTAAAATCTAATAAGTTTGGTATTCCTGAGCCACAAATACACCCAAAATTTTGGCTTAAGCCGCAACAGTTAAATTTAATACTAATGCCTCTCGTAGGCTTTGACCCTGGCGGCAATAGATTAGGAATGGGCGGCGGGTTTTATGATCGCAGCCTGAACTTTTATGCGCAGCGCAAGCACACGCATCAACCTTACTTAATTGGTTTAGCCCATCAACTACAATGCGTTGAACAACTACCCAAACAATCACATGACGTGCCTATGCACATGGTCGCCACCGAACAACGTATTTATACTATCGCCCTATGAAATTTTTTTTATTTAAATTTACGCTACTCACCACAGCAATACTCCCGCTTAAACTTATTCACTTACTGGGTCGAATAATGGGGGCACTTAGCTGGATAAGTAACAGTCGAATTCGCCGCATAGCTGAAAAAAACATTCGATTATGCTTTCCCGAACTCAGCCATTTACAACAAGAAGAACTGGTTAAAAAATCACTTTATGAAACCGGTAAAGTTATTTTAGAAACCGGAAAGATGTGGCTGGGCGACACGCACAAAACACTTCAACTGGTTAAAAAAACTCAAAACCAACACCTTATTGATAATGCACTGAAAAATAAGAAGGGTGTGATTTTAGCCATGCCGCATTATGGCTCATGGGAACTCAGCGCACTTTATTGTGCCGAGCATTACCCGATGACGACAATGTATGCACCACAAGCAGACCCTAAAGTGGAGAACTTAATCCGCCAGGCTCGCCAACGTACGGGCGCAAGCTTAGTACCAACTGATAACAGCGGCATACGCGCGATGAGTAAAGCATTAAAGCAGGGCGAATTGATTTCCATCCTGCCAGATCAATCCCCAAAAAATAATGGCTTGTTCATTCCATTTTTCGGCCAGCCTTGCTACACCATGACACTACTAAGCAAGCTTGCTCAAAAAAATAATGCCGTTGTAATTTTTACTTATGCAAAACGCCTGGAAGACAACAGTGGCTTTGAAATTATTTTTAGAGCGGCAGGAAAAGATTTGTCACAATTAGAGCTTGAGGATTCTGCCGTTCAAATGAATTTAGATATTGAAAAACTGATTCGTGAGACACCTTACCAGTATCAATGGACCTATAAACGATTCAAAGAACAAGCCGAAGGAAAGCCTTCTGTTTACTAAAATAATTTACGCCTACTAATTTCTCTTGCAAAATTAATAGCCGTAATCACATTTAATCGCTTGTTGCACCGAGAAACATTTGATACGCAGGGTTTTCACTTTCATCCCACCACTTAAAACCGAGTTCATCTAAAAACAAGATTATTTCCTTGCGCTCTTCCACAGGTATTTGTAATCCGACCAGCACCCGACCATAAGCGGCCCCATGATTTCTATAATGAAACATACTGATATTCCAGCGCTTTCCTATATGCGCAAGAAAATCGAGTAAAGCACCTGGGCGCTCTGGAAATTCAAACCGATACAACACTTCGTTTTCAATATTATTGGCATGTCCGCCGACCATATAGCGAACATGCAATTTCGCCATTTCATTGTCGCTCATGCTAAGAACAGAGTACCCCTTATGCCTGAGCTTATTGGTTAACTCTTCCAGTTCTGCCGAACCATCCGCTAGCTGAATGCCCGCAAATACATGCGCCGTACTATCATCTGCATAGCGATAGTTAAATTCCGTAATGCCTTTTTTGCCGATTAAACGACAAAAACGTAAAAAACTACCGGGCTCTTCAGGGATCGTGACGCCAATTAAACCTTCTCTCTGCTCGCCTAACTCCGCACGCTCAGACACATGCCGCAAGCGATCGAAATTCATATTCGCACCGCTATTAATGGCAATAAGCGTCTGCTGACTAACCCCTCTCTCTGCTACATATTTTTTTATACCTGCTACTGCCAGCGCGCCTGCTGGCTCCATAATAGTACGGGTATCATCAAAAATATCTTTAATCGATGCACAGATCTCATCTGTATTTACCGTGATAACCTCATCCACCAACTGTTTTGCCACGCGCCATGTTTCCCGACCCATTTGCTTAACCGCAACGCCATCTGCAAACAAACCTACTTCACTCAGCACTACTCGACGGTTTTTTTGCATAGCCGCCGCAAAACAGGCCGCGTCTTCTGGCTCAACACCGATTACTTTAATTTCTGGGCGTAAATATTTAATAAATGCAGCCATGCCCGCAATCAGACCACCACCACCGACAGGAATAAATATTGCGTTGATATCCTCCGGGTACTGACGCAATATTTCTACCGCGATGGTTCCCTGCCCGGCAATAACATCGGGATCATCATAAGGATGAATAAAATCGAGATTATCTTTCTCCGCCAGCTCATAGGCGTATACCGACGCTTCATCAAAGGTATCACCCACCAGCACCGTTTTAGCGCCGTATGAACGCACCGCATCCACCTTAATCTTCGGCGTGGTTTTAGGCATAACAATGGTTGCCTTTACACCCAGCTTACTCGCAGCCAGTGCCAGCCCTTGCGCATGATTGCCCGCCGATGCCGCAATAACACCTGTTAATTCTTTTGTGCGACTCAGCTGAAAAAGTTTATTGTAAGCACCACGCAATTTAAACGAAAAAACGGGCTGTAGATCTTCACGCTTAAGTAGAATTTTATTATCTAAACGAGCACTTAAGCGCTTCGCTTCATCTAATGGCGACTCAATCGCCACATCATAAACACGGGCGCTGAGAATTTTTTCAATGTATTTTTGAGTCATAAGGGTTTAACAGGTATTATTCCGCAATCAGATTATTAGGAACAGTACTATGACCCAAGATGAAATGAAACGCAAAGCCGCAGAAGCAGCAATGGAATATGTTGTTGAAGGCGAAATTATCGGCGTAGGCACTGGCTCTACCGTCAATCACTTTATCGACTGCCTTGCTGAAGTTAAGCACAAAATCAAAGGTGCGGTATCTAGCTCAGAGGCCTCTACCAAATTAATGGAAGAGCGTGGCATTACGGTATTCGATTTGAACAATGTAGATAGCATCCCTGTTTATGTTGATGGCGCAGATGAATCCAATCACGGCTTATCCCTTATTAAAGGCGGCGGTGGCGCGTTAACCCGCGAAAAAATCATTGCAGGTGCTAGCGATAAATTTGTTTGTATCGCGGATGAAAGCAAGCTGGTCGACGTAATGGGTAAATTTCCACTGCCTGTTGAAGTTATTCCCATGGCCAGAAGCTATATCGCACGTAAGCTGGTAGCGCTTGGCGGCCGCCCCGTATGGCGTGAGAACTTTATTACCGATAATGGCAATGTTATTTTAGACGTACATGATATGGATATTATGCAGCCGATTAAAATGGAAGATGAAATCAATAGCTGGGCTGGCGTTGTTACTTGCGGCCTGTTCGCCAGAAAAGGCGCAGATGTATTAATTTTAGGTACACCTGATGGCGCAAAAACGGTCATGCCTAAGTAGGTATTGAAAACTTAATCCACAGGTTTAAATTTATTCGGGCCTGTGGATTATTTATCTGTTACGAGAAACCTAGAGCAATACCTGTTCTATGCCGCCTTGCTTCACTTTCTGGTAGTAATCCTTCTGCCATTTTTCACCCAGCTTATACCTGGCAAGCTCAACCAATATATAATCGACCGACATATTGGTATCTTCGCTGTATCTCTCCAGCCCCTGCTGACAGGCAGGACACGAGGTTAATATTTTCACATTATTATCCAGCACCTTTTCATGGCCGCTTAATGCTTTAATATCCAGCTTCAACTCTTCAAGCTTTCTATGCTTCACCTGCGCTGCAATATCCGGCCTGGCAACTGCAAAAGTCCCTGACTCTCCACAACAACGATCTGACAATGCAACATCTTTACCCATTAGCGCAGTAGCGACATCCGTACCATTGTGATGTTTCATCGGTGTATGGCATGGCTCATGATATAAATACTTAGTACCACCCACGCCTTCCATCGTTACGCCTTTTTCCATCAGGTATTCATGAATATCCATCAGGCGACAGCCTGGAAAAATTTGCTCAAACTGATACTTAAGTAACTGGTCGATACAGGTTCCGCAGGATAAAACCACCGTTTTAATATCCAGGTAGTTCAAGGTGTTGGCCATACGATGAAACAGAACTCGATTACTCGTGGTTATTTGCTGACCCTTTTCAGTATCACCAGACGAGGTTTGCGGATAACCGCAACACAAATAACCCGGCGGCAATACGGTTTGTACGCCTAGCTCATAAAGCCACGCTAAGGTCGCCACGCCAATTTGACTAAACAATCGCTCTGAACCACAGCCTGGAAAATAAAACACCGCCTCGCTATTTATATCCGTCTTATTTGGATCGCGTAAAATGGGAATATATTTATCATCTTCCACACCCAAAACTGAACGCATAGTCCCGCCAGGTACATCAGCTGGCATTGGTTTATTAAAGAACTGAATCACCTGCTCTTTAATTTCCGGCTTACCGGTTGTAGATTTTGGCCTGCGTTGGCCGGGCAATAAGCCGGGTACAAGCTTCATTGCCTTATGAACAATACGCTGCCCCAAATAACCCGCCTGAATTAAGCCCGCACGCATCATCTTTATTTTGCCCGGTGACTTCATATTCAAATATGCCATCGACATCTTGGTAGCAATATTTTCCCGACGCTGATTGTGTGTTTTTAGTATATGGCGCATCTTGATGGTTACATCACCAAAATCAATATCAACCGGGCAGGGATTTAAACAACGATGACAAACTGTGCAATGATCTGCAACATCGTTCATTTCATCAAAATGACGAATAGAGACACCGCGACGTGTCTGCTCTTCATACAGAAATGCCTCGGTAATTAAACCCGTCGCTAATATTTTATTTCTCGGCGAGTACAATAAATTTGCGGTAGGCACATGCGTGGTGCATTCTGGCTTACATTTACCACAACGCAAACAATGCGCAATAGAATCATTAAGCTCACCCAGCTCACTCTCTTCCAGTATTAATGCTTCTTGCTTTAATAAACGTAAAGAAGGTGTATAGGCGGCTTCAAGTCCACCGGTATTGCGCTGCAACTTACCTCTATTAAAATAATCTTCTGGGTCTACTTCTTTCTTGTACTTCGCAAATGCCTCAATAATATCGCTGTCGAGATACTGAAATTTGGTAATGCCAATACCATGTTCACCAGATATAACACCATCAAGAGACCTGGCCAACTGCATAACCTGATCAACAATATGCTCAGCTTCTTGCATCATATTGTAATCGTTTGAATTCACGGGAATATTGGTATGCACGTTGCCGTCACCCGCATGCATATGTAGAGCAACAAATAGTCGGCTCGACAATATTTGCTGATGTAGCTCATCAATTTTTTGATGCACCTGCTGAAATTCAAAGCCACTAAATAATTGTTTTAAGGGTTCTTCTATTTCCGCTTTGTACGAAATACGAATATGTGCATTCAGTATGGCCTGGATTATTTGATGATTTTCTTCAACTGCGACTGATTGCTTTTCACTCTCTAACAAATACTCTGCAACAGAACTCACCGGCTCATTAAAACTATTCAGCAGCATATCCCAGCGTGTTCTTGCTCGCTGTAGCAAAGCCGTCGCCTGCGCATATTTCTCTGCCAAATATTGTTGCGACTCAGAGTCCTCATCACTCAGACCCTGGATTTCAGCATCAAAATATTCGCTTAGGGCATCCAGCATAGATAACTTATTGCCAATAGACTGGTGCACATTGATGGTTTCAATGCCTTCGGAATAATCAGCCAATTTATCCAATGGTATAACGACATCTTCATTAATTTTGAATGCGTTAGTGTGCGCAGCGATGGCGGCGGTGCGACTACGCTCAGACCAGAAACTTTTGCGCGCTTCTGCACTTACCGCAATAAAACCTTCTGCGCCACGCGCATTTGCCAGGCGCACAATTTGTGATGCAGCTTCAGCTACAGCTTCTTCCGTGTCGCCAACAATGTCCGCCACTAATAGCATTTTTGGCAAGCCACCACGCGCAGCTTTCGAACTGTACTTCACCGCGCGAATATAGCGGTCATCCAGATGCTCTAAACCCGATAACAAAACATCTGGATTGCCATCTAGATAATTTTTTATTTCTACAATGGCAGGTACGGAGCGCCTTAAATCCTGCCCATAAAACTCTAGCGCAACCGTACGCGCCTGCTGCGGCATCGTGTGTAACAGAAAATAAGCCGAGGTAATAATGCCATCACAACCCTCTTTCTGTACACCCGGCAAACCGCCTAAAAACTTATCCGTTACATCTTTACCGAGGCCCTCTTTGCGTAAAGAAGCGCCTTTAAATTTCAGCGTTTCAGGGTCTGCAATTAGCTTTTGTGAGACTGAATCATAATGACTAAGCCTAAACTCAACTTCAGGCTGTTCATGAATTTTGCCTAAATTATGCTTCACACGCTCAACATCTAACCAGTTACCATCTGCCGTTACCATTCTCCACGAGACTAAATTATCCAGCGTTGTGCCCCACATAACGGCTTTTTTACCACCGGCATTCATCGCAATATTACCACCTATAGTGGATGCATCTTGCGATGTCGGATCTACTGCGAACACATGCCCATGCCTGTCTGCTAAATCAGAAACGCGCCGTGTAACAACACCGGCACCGGCTCGCACAACCGGTACGCTATGATTCAATCCGAGCACTTTCTTGTATTCGATGTCACTTAATGACAGCAGTTTTTCGGTATTAATGATGGCGGTATTTTCATAAAGCGGAACCGCGCCCCCGGTATAACCGGTACCACCGCCACGCGCAATGAGCGTTAGGCCCAACTCAATACATCGGCGCACCAATTTGGGCACTTCTTCTTCCGTATCCGGCGTAAGTACAACAAAAGGAAATTCAACACGCCAGTCGGTTGCGTCCGTCACATGTGAAACGCGCGCTATACCACTAAAATCAATATTATCTTTGCTGGTAACCTTAGAGAGGCATTTTAATGCGACCGCACGCAACGCACCCTGACTTTCAAACCAGTTGGAGAATTCTTTAACGGCATTTTTTGCTTTGCCCGCGAGTAACAAGGCTTTTTCATTGCCATTCGCACGCTCAACTATCTGCTGAATTCGGTGATTAAGCGCGCTAACCAGTTGCTCACGCCGCCGCCGATTTTCCAGCAGGTCATCCTGCAAATAAGGATTACGCTGCACCACCCACATATCGCCCAGCACCTCAAACAGCATACGTGCCGAGTATCCCGTCTGCCGCTCGCCACGCAGCTCATTGGTTAGCTGCCACATCTCTTCACCCAGAAAGCGAATAATGATTTCACGATCAGAAAAGGAGGTGTAGTTATAGGGAATTTCGCGAATTCGGGTATTTGAACTCATGCAGAACGGGCTACCAGATAGAATAATTAGAAGCCTTGAATTTTAGCATATAAAGAGAGCGTATAAATGCCTGTCTCGAATCGCTCTATAGTTTATTTCAGGCATAAAAAAACAGGGCCGTGGCCCTGTTTTTTCAAGCTAAAACCGAGAGATCGATTAGAACTTGTGACGAATACCCACTGTAGTCAGCTGTTCGTCAGAAGCTTTGTTACTAGCATTGTCGCCGTAACCAGCATATACGTTAGTACGCTTGCTCATGTTATGGTTATACATTAATGCATAGCCCGCATCGTCAGTGTCGTTGTCACCAAAAGTAAATGCAACGCTATCGTTATCATTCATTTTGTAGTTTGCACTCACAAACACTGTATCACCTTGTACACCAGCATCTTGAACCGCTTCATACTGAAGACCAACAGTCAACGCATCCATCTTGTACTTGCCACCAACCTTGAATGCAGCATCCAGGTTACCAGCTTGCATAGCCGCTGTATCGAGGTAGTCAAAATAAGCGTAGACGTTCTTAGCTTTGTAGCGAACACCTAAACCCAGTGTTTCGTCATCATTACCAGAAACAGTGGTATTGAACACTGCCTGAACACCGCTCATTTTAGGTGAAGAATACTGAATAGTATTTGTCATACGACCGCGACTCTCACCTGCACCACTGTGCATGTTAGATTGCGTCTTCAAAAAACCACGACCCTCTAAAGGTGTGCGGTACATTGGGTCAACTTTGCTACCCGTCTGCTTGTAGTTGTTTGACATAGTACCAAACTTCACTGTACCCATCGCGCCTTTCAAACCAACCCACTGATCACGATCAGTGATGTTGTTTGCACGTTCTGTCGGATCAATTTGGAACTCAATCTTATATAGCGCGGTCATACCACCACCAAGATCTTCTTTACCTTTAACACCAATAGCAGAAGTATTGCTATCCATATCAAGGTTTTTGGCAGTATCAAAATCTTCAATCGTTAGGTGCACATTACCGTACACTGTTGCTGCAGCGTGAGCGGCTATTGGTGAAACCATTGCTGCTGTTATCGCAGCTACTAGGAAACGTTTTTTCATTATGCAAGACTCCTGCATTTATTTGTTATTGTCATAGCTATAACTTTTTGTATGTGGTCAAACAAAAAATCAATTGTATTTATAAACGTTTATCACATTAAGTCAACCCTTTTACTAAAAGTAAAAGCATATACCTCTATAAATTAAGGACTTTTAGTTAAAAATTAATACTCATCACAATATTATTTTTATCTTTTACGTGCTTACATGCATTAAAATTACATGCATTAAAATTCAAATATATTTAAATTACGCATAAAATTATGTATAAAAAACTTTACGCTTTTAAGCTCTCATGCAAACACGAAACAACACTTTAAAATCCATTCTTTAAAATTATCTTTGTCGTCTCTTAAGTTTTTTTATAGCTAACAATATCTAACCCAGTAGCCATCTAATGCTACTCGAAAAGCACATCGCAGGGACTTGAAACCCCAGTGAATTGCTTTTTTCCAGAAGTTACGCCCATTTTCCTTAATTTTACAGGCATTGTTTGTAATTAGTTATATTCTTATATTCAATCGGCCAAACACGGCGTACTCACCACCTCATCAAGAGTACATGCCGCTTTTATTAGCCAACACACTATAATTTTCCAGGCGACGCGACCACCACACCCTCTCTACAATTCAATTTCAGGCACAAAAAAAGCCGGTATAAAACCGGCTTTTTTTTTGCTTCTGGTATAAGCCAGAAATAACTGCAGCTTGAAATTAACGCTTCGAGAACTGAACAGCACGACGCGCTTTGCGCAGACCAACCTTCTTACGCTCAACTTCACGCGCATCACGCGTTACAAACCCTGCTTTACGTAGAGCCGGACGATAATTTTCGTCATACTCCATCAGTGCACGAGTAATACCGTGACGAATAGCACCCGACTGCCCGGTGTTACCGCCGCCAGTTACAGTGATGTAGAAATCGAACTTGTCCTGCATTTCAACAACCTCTAAAGGCTGCTTAGCTATCATTATTGCAGTTTGACGACCAAAAAATTGTTCGATGGGACGACCATTTACTTTAATTTCACCGCTACCTGGGCGCATAAATACACGTGCGCTTGATGTTTTGCGTCGACCAGTTGCGTAATATTGAGTTTCTGCCATGAGATATCTCTACTCTTAAATGTCCAGCACTTGAGGCTGCTGAGCTGTATGTTGGTGTTCTGGGCCAGCGTAAACTTTTAGCTTACGATACATTGCACGACCCAATGGGTTCTTAGGTAGCATACCTTTTACAGCTTTCTCGATAACCATTTCTGGCTTCTTTTGAATCAGCTTGTCAAAAGTAATTGACTTAATGCCACCAGGAAAACCAGTGTGGTGATGATAAAGCTTGTCTGTTTGCTTGTTACCGGTTACCGCTACTTTTTCTGCATTGATCACAACAATATAATCACCCGTGTCAACATGCGGTGTATATACAGGCTTATGCTTGCCACGTAAACGAAGGGCAATTTCAGATGCCAATCGACCCAAGGTTTTACCCGCTGCGTCCACTACGTACCAGTCACGCTTTACCGTTTCCGGCTTGGCACTGAATGTTTTCATTATCTTAAATCCTAAAATGTTCGTACTCTACGAAAGGCGGCAAATTGTACAGAAATAGCCGTCTAGATACAAGCGACATGATAAACAAAATTCTCTTCACAGGATAGTGAAATTTTGCATAACACCGACTTTCATTATGAGGGCCAGTTATTATGGGCAAAAAAAAGCGTAGCAGGGGATGCTACGCTTAAAATATTTCCACCAAAAGGGGATATAAAGGAGTCACAAATATGAACTAGCTACCGCTAGAAACTCATAAGATAAGCAAATCATAATATACTAATTAATATAATGCAACATTTATAATGCTACTCTCATGCAAACGTCAAGCTCCCTTTATTCGTAACCTTTCAACTATTTTATTTTCAAGAAAATGGGAGTTTATTATTTCATCTATATCCCCCTCATTCTGGTAGTGATACCAAACCTCTTCAGGGTATACAACCATAACAGGCCCCAGGCCGCATCGATCAAGGCAACCCGCCGTATTTACCCTAACAGCCTCTTTACCCGATATACCCAGTGCCTTTATTTTTGCCTTGGCATATGCTCGCAGCTTACCTGCGCCTGCATTGTCACAACATTTACGACCATCATCTCTTTTATTTGTACACATGAACGCGTGGTGCTTGTAGTACGACATAATAAATACCAAAATCTAAAGTAATTGCTGATTATACAATGATAAAATTATCCCCAATGAAAAACCGTTCTTCACTTTCCGATACAGATTTATGCGTAATGTGCGGCATGTGCCTGCCCCTCTGCCCCACCTATCAACTTTACCAAACAGAAACAGAATCACCCAGAGGGCGAATTAGCTTAATTCAATCCATTACCAGTAAACAAATATCACCTGGCAAAAAGGCCATCCGCCATATAGACCATTGCCTTGGCTGCCTTAACTGCCAGACCATTTGCCCATCCCAGGTCCCTTTTGGACAAATAATTGATGAATTCAGGACACAATACAAGCCATCTATCCCTAAGCCATTGAGCAGCCGATATATTCTCAAGCAATCTCGAAAAACCAATGGCCTGGAAAAATTTAAAGCCATATTGAGCGCCCCTGTCTTGGGCACATTGCTCCGGCCATTAACACGGCTGATTAACATACCTGTATCACCGCCCAAGCATGCATTACGAAAACTTTTAAACCGGTACAAAACAGCCATCACTCCATCACGGGGTTCTATTAGCCTATTTACTGGCTGCATAGGCAAACTAACGGATTCGCAAGCCATTCTAGACACCTGCTTTTTGCTCAATAAACTCGGCTATGATGTCGACATTCCTAAAGAGCAACGCTGCTGCGGAGCCACCCACCTACATAATGGGCAAAAAAGTGAAGCCCATAAGCTACGCTCGAAAAACCATGCTAGCTTTGACGCACTAGACTGCAAGGCTGTTTTATTTTTTAGCCCGGCCTGTGGCTCATTACTGAAAAGCACGAACAACTCTCTCATACAAGATGCCCGCTCTTTTATCTTCCATGAGCTTCAACAACAAGGTATTGCACTCGCAGCTTTGCCATCGCCTGTTGCCCTGCATGAGAGTTGCGCTCACAGAAATATAAGCTCAGATAAAAACTTAAATATGAAATTACTCAGCTTAATCCCCAACTTAAGTATCATCAAATCAGACCAACCCGCCCTGTGCTGTGGCGCAGGAGGGCTGCAAAATATAAATTACCCCTCACAGGCGGCATCGCTATTAAAGGTAAAGATGGATAGCTTCGATTTATCACAAACAGACATTATTTTAAGTGACAATATTGGTTGCAGCTTACATATAAGCCCCGCATTATCCGCGTATAATAAACCACTGCATATACTGCATCCGCTGAGCTTACTTGCTCGCCAATGGCCTCAAGACGACTAAGAACAACACCCTATGGAAGCACCAATGAGACGCTTAAATCCTGTTGACCAACTAATCATGCAATCTGATCATGCCTTACGAACTCTCTTTGGCGCTCCTGCGATAACTGAAAGAGACAACCCTTCAGATGGCATCAGCGAAAATAATGCTACAGATGAGGAAAGAAAGCTTTCCGCCGCACTAATGAGAGTAAACCATGCCGGAGAAGTTTCTGCACAAGCGCTCTATCAGGGACAGGCATTAACCGCCCATCTGGAAGACGTTAGGCAAAGCATGGAAAGAGCCGCTCTCGAAGAAAACGATCACCTGGCATGGACAGAACAGCGCTTACATGAACTTTCCAGCCACAAAAGCATATTAAACCCTATCTGGTACTCTGGCTCGTTTGCGATTGGAGCAGTCGCTGGCTTGCTTGGCGATAAATGGAGCCTGGGATTTGTTGCCGAAACAGAACATCAGGTAATAAAGCACCTAGATGAACACTTAGGTAAATTACCGACTCAAGATGCGCGCAGTGAAGCCGTGCTTAAACAGATGAAAATTGATGAAGCCCACCATGCTACTGTTGCTATAGAAGGCGGCGGGGCAGAACTGCCATGGCCTGTAAAAAAACTCATGTCCGCCATGTCTAAAGTCATGACTACGTCGGCCTATTATATATAAAAGACGCGCCCCATAATTAACCGTTTATACAGCCTTATCTAAACCTGCATTTTCCGATAATGGATGCGCCATCACTGGAGAGCTCTTTTTATCAGCACTCACTTCCGCTGTCCAACGGCTAATTTTCTCTAAAAGCAGCGCCTTGTTTGCTGGTTTCTGGATATAATCTTTAGCCCCTAGCTTTAAGCCCCACACCTTATCAGAGCCTTGTTCTGTGCCACTTATAATAATAATGGGAATATGACTCGTCTCTTCCCGGCGACTTAGGTAACGCGTCGCCTGAAACCCATTGATTTCAGGCATTACTATATCCATAAGGATAAGATCAGGTTTAATATGGCGCGCCATTAAAATACCCTGCCGTCCATTTTCAGCAGCAACTGTTTTAACACCTTCTGCTTTGAGCATTTTTTCCATTGCATATAACTGCGTACGCGAATCATCAACAATCAGCACGGTTAAGCCATCACGTAATTGCGTTTTATTTAAATTTTCAGACTGACTCGACAGACCAAACCATCGATTAAGGATTTTATTTTTCATTTAGCATGACTCAATTCTGGGCTTAAACTTGCGACAAAACCAAAAAAGACATTAGAGCAAACTTGCCACGCCAGCAGGCAGGCGACTTGAAATACACATCACGATTATTTACTTTGCTGGAAAGCTGATCGTTATAACCGGGCGATTGTGCTCATCTTTATGGGCGCATAAATGCAGATTAACCGGCTCGGGCTGTCTTTGCCCGTGCTCAATTTTATTGGCTATACGGTAAACACGAAAATCATATTCAAGATCTTCAATCCGCCCATGCAGCGCACTTGCAGCCATAAACAACACATGCCTCAATCGCTGCAATACGGCCAGCTCATCATAAAACACGCCATCACCAGCCTGTAAGTCAACGCAATCTTCCCACACCTCAAGCGTCATATACACTGGGCGTCGAAAATTAAACAAACGCGCCGTACTCGTCACATCCCGTCGATCCGGGTTCTGATTAAGATCTGGCTGTATATTTTCGTCTGTAAGCATTGATACTACTACCACCTACTCATTAGGGTGCTTAATTGTAACTTGCGGCTGCTGGCCTTTAGAACTTGCAATTAACGTAAGCGTTGTTTGCTCAGGTCGGTGTAGCTCCGCACCATTAGGAACGCGATGGATATTAAACTCACATTCCAGATCAGTTACTCTGCCATGCAACGCACTAGATGCCATAAACAATACATGCCTTAACCTTTGTAAGACAGACAATTCATCTTTAATGCGCCCATTTGCGTCAACTAACTCAACGCAATCCTTCCAAACACTATCTGACATATAAACAGGACGATTAAAGTTGAACAGCTTTGCTGTACTACTCACGTCTCGCTGCGTAAGCGGCGCTTCTTGAAGCTGTGCGTTACTTTGCATTTGTTACCACCAAAACACCTGTACCTAAATCCGTATATCATTTGAACATTTAAGCCTGAAAAATACTGCCAAACTCATCACAAGCAGTTGAACTCTAAACCTTTTTAACAACCTTGTAAAAATTGTAGTATTTTTATCGACTTTATCAAGAGCCTTACAAAAATACCCCCCCCTGTTAATTTCAATTAACCACTGCAACAGGCGGATCATTTACAATAATGTATTGTATCTGACATATACACACATAAAACCACCCAAACGGGTTAAATGCCGGAAATCTCTATCTCCTCATGCACCTCTAAGCCCAGCTGGATCTCACGTAATACATCCTCTAAATAAGGCTTTACCTGCTCACCCTGAACCTGCTCCCACTGCACGCCTTCAACCCAGCCAAATAACGATACTTTTAATTGGTGCTCATTTCTAATTTGCTGCTCTATGTCAAAAATCAAGCGTTTATATTCATCCACTGTCGGTGATAGCTGCAAATAAATGAATAATTGCTGCAACGGATGCAGCCAGCTGCAACGATTCACATCTATGCCTAAATCCGTCGCAGACACATGTGCAGACAGCTCATTAGCGCCATCTACCCACAAATGAAAAGATGATGCCTGCAATGAGTGATAAAGCTCTTCATCAGAAATTAAAAGAACTTTTAGATTTTGTATATTCGCCTGATATTGCACGTCAGAATAGCGCCATACCCCTGTTTTTAAAAACTCATATAGCCGAATGTGGTTCAAAAACTGGGTTTTATGCAACTGATCTAATAGCAAAACCGTATTTTCTGCCTCACTCTGCGCACATGCCTCTATTAAAATCCTGTCAAACGCATCAACAGGTGGCTCCTCTATTATTTCTTCACCTTCCTGTATACGTATAATTTGTGGCACCGGCTTATCTTTTCCAAACTCATAATAAAGCACATGATCAGCACCCAGCGCATACGCAAGCGCATTTGCAAATGCCGTGCGCCTTCGCCCACAATTACCGCCTATATTCAAACAGGGTATTGTGTTCGCCGGATTACTCAAAAAACAACGCACCGCATGATCATAACTCTCTTCAGAGGTAAATCCATGTTGTGCAAGCAAGGGTTTAAGTGGAAACATACGCACCATATACTGATTAATATCTGTTATTGAGATTGCCGCAGAAGCACAATAGTTTCAAGAAAAAGCTTATCATCTATAAAAACAACAATGGGTACAAACATATATGTCTGACGCACAAGACCTCAAATTATTAATTCGCGGGCACGTACCAATTATCGCCATTGAAAGCCATGAAGAAAAAAGAGCCCTAGAACTTGTAAGCAAAGCAAGCCAGCTAGATTATTTACCCACATTCAAATGGACAGTTACCGACGGCATACAGCGCCTCGACTTGAGCCTAGATCCTCAACGTCACGTAGCCGACCCTCAAGACGCACTGAAGCACATTAAAGCCTCAGCATTACAGGCGGCTTATATATTTTTAGATTTTGAACCCTACTTAAACGACCCTATCAACATTCGTCTAATCAAAGAAATAGCGATGAAGTTTGATAACGATAAAGGTAAATTAATTTTTATAAGCCACAACCTGTCTTTGCCAGATAACCTAAAGCCACTTTCAGCGAGCTTCTCTCTCAATCTACCTGATAATAACGCCCTGCAACAGATCATTAGAGAGGAAGCGCAACAATGGCAAAACAGTCAAAATACAAAAGTCCGCACCGATAGAAACACCCTGGAGAGACTCACTCAAAACTTAAGCGGCTTAACTCACCGTGATGCCAAACGCCTAATCAGAAATGCCATCATCGATGATGGCGCAATAACTGAATCTGATTTACCCGAGGTCATGCAAGCCAAATACAAATTACTCAACCAGGACGACCTGCTTTCATTTGAATATGAAACAGCCCATTTCTCCGACCTCGGAGGCATGAAAAAATTAAAAATATGGCTTGATCAACGAGGGGTTATTTTCAACCAAAATATTGCCTTGCATGCTAAAAAATTCGATATTCCTAAAGGGATTTTATTGCTTGGGGTTCAGGGCTGCGGCAAAAGTTTAGCCGCTAAAGCCGTTGCTGGCATATGGGGTTTACCATTACTCCGCTTAGATTTTTCTCGCCTCTATGACAAATATATCGGTGAAACGGAAAAAAATCTGCAGCAGGCACTGCACACCGCAGATGTTATGTCGCCTTGCGTATTATGGATTGATGAATTAGAAAAAGGCATTTCTTCTGGCAATGATGACAATGGAACGTCCAAACGACTACTCGGCTCCTTACTGACCTGGATGGCCGAAAAAACATCCCGTGTTTTTATCGTCGCGACAGCCAATCAGATTGAGGCACTGCCGCCTGAGCTCATTCGTAAAGGGCGCCTGGATGAAATCTTTTTTGTAGACCTGCCCAAACAATCAAGCAGAATAGATATTTTTAAAATACATTTCGAAAAGCGCGAAATAGAGCATCATAACATCGACCTGGAAAAGCTCGCCGTAGCCAGTGAAGGCTTTTCAGGCTCGGAAATTGAACAGGCCATTGCCTCTGCAATTTACACCAGCTATAGCAAAGGAGAAGAAATAAATACCGAGGCCATGCTAAACGAACTGAGTTACACCAGCCCGCTTTCCACTGTAATGGCTGAGCAAGTAGAACAGTTACGTCAATGGGCTCAATCTAGAACGGTGCCGGTTGATTAAATACATGAATAAAACGTATGTTTAAAAATCATGTGAAACACTAAATTTACGCCGCAGGTTGCGTAAAAACAAATACACCCATGGCCATATTATGGCGCCGATTAAACTGGGTAAAAAATACAATTGCAAACTGGGTGCATGGCCAACCAAACCATACACCCATAACACCATAATCTGTTTAATAAGCAGTAGCACAAACACAACTAAGGCCTGTTGAACCAATGAGAAAACTCGTATTCTTTGATATTCAAGCTGCAGAATGTAAGCCACAATAACAAGGCCTAATGCATGCTGCCCTAAAATAGCACCCTGCGTCACATCCAATAGTAAACCCACACACCAGGCTATGGTTACACCGATTTTTTCTGGCATTGCCAATACCCAATACATAACAACTAATGTAACGAATTCAGGCCGCACATAAGTCAACCAGCCAGGTAAAGGTAACATGTGCAGCATTAAGGCAAACACCATGGTTGGCAACACAACCTTAAAACGGCTTTTAGCGTGCATCAGGCTTTTCACCCTCAGTGATCACAGACTTTTGCTCACCCATCAACACGTCTTTAACTGGCGGGTTATGCCATACCAGCAAAACTTCACGACTACGATCAAGGTGAGCCACTGGCTCAGCCAGAACCGTTGAAAAAGATTCACCCGCTGGTCGCTCAATAGAAACAATGCGTCCAACGGGATAATTGGGCGGAAAACGCCCACCCAAACCAGAAGAGAATATTTGATCGCCTATTTTTAAATCTGCATTATGTGGAATGTAACGCAACTCTAATAGCTGCGAATTTCCCGTGCCAAATGCCGTGCTGCGTAGCCCGCTGCGATTCACCTGAACAGGAATAGCATGACTCGGATCGGATACCAACAATGCAGTCGATGAATATTCACCCAGGTGTATTATTTGCCCCATCACTCCATGCGCATCAATGATTGACTGACCGATATACACTTCGTTCTTACGACCCTTATTCAAAATGACCTGTTGTTTATATGGATCGAGGTCGATAGATAAAATTTCGGCCACTAAAACCATTTCGCCAACTTTAATCTGCGCACTGAGCATTTCTCGCAAGCGTGCATTTTCTTTTTCCAGCACACTGAGTTTTTGTAAATTGACTCTCGCCCGTAATTGCTGCTCCTCAAGCCTGTGTTTTTCTGCTAATAAATCCTGGCGTGTTGTAAGCGACTCATCGCTCCATTGAATAAACTGGGAAGGCAAGTTAATGGTGTAGCGCAGGGGATAAATAAGATAGGTTTCGATATTACCGCGCACCGTTTCTAAGTGATGCCAACGATGATCTGCCACCATAACAACAATAGATACCGCCACCAGAAGAATGGCGCGCAAGGTAACGGAGGGACCCTGTAAAAATAACGGCTGCATTAATGGTTCACAAGGGAAAATACATTAAACAAAATAAGCGGGCATAGCGCCCACTTCTCTATTCGACTGCGAAGAAATCGCCGCCATGCTCATCAATCAACTCAAGTACACGACCACCGCCACGCGCAACACAGGTTAATGGCTCTTCAGCCATAATAACCGGCAAGCCCGTTTCTTCCATTAGTAAGCGATCTAAATCTCTTAGCAAAGAACCACCACCCGTTAACACAATGCCACGTTCGGCAACATCCGCGCCCAATTCCGGCGGTGTTTGTTCCAGAGCTGTTTTTACTGCACTCACAATACCGTGTAACGGTTCTTGCAATGCCTCAAGAATTTCATTGCTGTTTAAAGTAAAGCTTCGTGGGATACCTTCAGACAGGTTACGCCCCTTCACTTCAATCTCTAATAAGTCTTTACCCGGGTAAGCCGAACCGATTTGATGCTTAATTCTCTCTGCCGTCGCTTCACCTATTAAGGTGCCGTAGTTACGCCGCACATAAGAGATAATACCTTCATCAAAAGTATCGCCTCCAATACGTACGGAAGCGGAGTATACGATACCGTTTAGTGAAATAACCGCTACTTCAGAGGTGCCTCCACCGATATCCAGCACCATAGATCCGCGCGGTTCATCAACCGGCATACCCGCACCAATCGCTGCTGCCATAGGCTCCTCGATCAAATACACCTTACGCGCACCTGCACCAGCAGCAGATTCCCTAATCGCTCGACGCTCAACCTGAGTCGCGCCACAGGGCACACAAATAAGCACACGCGGGCTAGGGCGAAACATCGCGCTCTCGTGTACTTTACGTATAAAGTGCTGGAGCATTTTTTCGGTTATGTGAAAATCAGCAATCACACCGTCGCGCATGGGGCGGATAGCCGTAATGTTTAATGGTGTACGCCCAAGCATCCGCTTAGCTTCGTGGCCATAAGCCTCTATTGCTTTTGCCCCGTTACCACTAATGTTCTGCCGTATTGCTACAACTGAGGGTTCATCAAGAACAATACCTTTTTCTCGGGCGTATATAAGTGTATTGGCTGTGCCGAGGTCAATAGAAAGGTCGTTGGAAAACATGCCGCGAAAACGTTTTAGAAACATTCGTGTATTAGCTCATTATATTTGTTGTAAGTAGTGCTAAGGCACTGATATTACTCATAGCCTTACGACACTTTAAATTAATTACGGTACTCTAACAACGCGTGCTGTTTAGGGCAAGCTTACAGGTGGCTTCAAATCGCATAATATGCTAATTTTGCGCGGTTTTTAACGCTTTTGGCGGCTTCGGAAATAAAATCCTGTTACTCTTGCCACAGAAGCCAGGTTAGCGGCAAAAAAACACCGAATAAAATCGACACCGATGCCACACCCCGGCACAACACTCGCGGAGAAATATATGTCATTGGGACCCGATGATGTGAAGAGCATTGCGCACTTAGCACGTCTTGATATCGACGAAAAAAATATCCAGGGATACGTCAGCAGCCTGTCCAGTATTTTAGGGCTGGTTGAGCAAATGAATGAAGTCGATACCAGCAACGTAAAGCCGATGGCTCACCCTATGGATGTTAGCCAGCGCCTGCGTGCTGATGAAGTACTGGAAGAAAACCAGCGTGACAGCTTCCAGAAAATAGCACCCAAAACTGAAGACGGTCTATATCTGGTGCCACAGGTTATTGAATAATATTAAAGTCATTCAAGATATTGAGCCATCCAGTAACTATACGACCGAACGACCGAATTTAAGAGACACGAATATGTATCACACTAAAACACTGAGCGAATTAAGCACCATGCTCGAAGCCGGTGATGTCACCTCAGTGCAGCTCACCGAACATTTTTTACAGCGCATTAAAGATTATGACGGTGAGATTAATAGCTTTGTCAGCGTAACTGAAGAGCAGGCATTAAATGCGGCAGCCAAGGCCGACGCACAACGCAAGGCTGGCAATGCAGGCCCATTAACGGGGATCCCATTCGCGCACAAAGATATTTTTTGCACCCAGGGCGTAAAAACGACTTGTGGCTCTAAAATGCTGGATAACTTTATATCGCCTTATGATGCGACCGTGGTAGAAAAAATGCAGCAAGCTGGCGTTGTTATGCTGGGTAAAACCAATATGGACGAGTTTGCCATGGGCTCATCTAATGAAACCAGTTTTTATGGTGTAGTGAAGAACCCATGGAACACTAAAGCCGTTCCCGGTGGTTCATCCGGCGGTTCAGCGGCTTCGGTTGCCGCACGTTTAACACCGGCATCAACTGGAACTGATACCGGCGGATCAATTCGCCAGCCCGCATCATTCTGCGGCATCACCGGGCTTAAACCGACTTATGGCCGCGTATCTCGCTACGGCATGATTGCCTTTGCATCCAGCCTGGATCAGGCAGGGCCAATGGCACAAAGCGCCGAAGACTGCGCGCTATTATTAAATGCCATGTCTGGTTTTGACCCAAGAGACTCCACTTCGCTTGAAAAAGAAGTCCCCGACTACACCGCAGATTTAAATAAGCCCCTTAATGGCTTACGCATTGGCCTGCCTAAAGAATATTTTGGTGAGGGTTTAAGTGATGAAATCAATACAGTGATTCAAAAGGCCATTGAAGAATACAGGGCATTAGGTGCAGAGATCATAGATATCAGCCTGCCTAATACGCACTTAGCTGTGCCAGTTTATTATGTAGTAGCGCCTGCAGAATGCTCTTCAAACTTGTCGCGTTTTGATGGCGTGCGCTTTGGCCATCGCTGTGAAGACCCTAAGGATTTAGAAGATTTATACAAGCGCTCACGCGGTGAAGGATTTGGCGAAGAAGTTAAGCGCCGCATCATGGTAGGCACCTATGCACTATCTGCAGGTTACTACGATGCCTATTACATTAAAGCGCAGCAATTACGCCGCATGATTTCAGATGACTTTACTCAGGCATTCGAAAAAGTCGATGTCATTATGGGACCTGCCGCACCAGAAACTGCGTTTAATATTGGTGAAAAAACTGACGATCCAATCTCTATGTATCTATCAGACATTTACACCATTGCGGTTAATCTGGCCGGCTTACCTGGGATGAGCGTACCGGCCGGCTTTAGTAACAATATGCCGGTTGGCTTACAGATTATTGCCAAACATTTTGATGAAAGCCGTTTATTAAATGTCGCACATCAATATCAGCAACAAACAGACTGGCACACGCAAATACCCGAAGCGTTCAAATAAACCGATTAAGTTAATCAATATTTTTTGCGCCAGGAACAATTTTTAAGAGGCATTCTTATGGAATGGGAAACCGTAATCGGTTTAGAAATACACGCACAATTGCGGACTAAAAGTAAAATATTTTCATCTGCATCTACCGCATACGGTGCCGAACCAAACACTCAGGCCTGCGCGGTTGACTTAGGCCTGCCCGGTGTTTTACCCGTATTAAATGCAGAAGCCGTGCGTATGGCTGCAAAATTTGGCCTGGCGACTAACTCTCATGTTAGCAAGCACTCTGTGTTCGCACGAAAAAATTACTTCTATCCAGATCTCCCTAAGGGTTACCAAATATCACAAATGGATTTACCCATCGTTGGTGAAGGCAAGCTTGAGATTGAACTAGAAGACGGTACAAAGAAAACCATTGGTATTACGCGTGCTCACTTAGAAGAAGATGCTGGCAAATCTTTGCATGAAGATTACCATGGCATGACTGGCATTGATTTAAACCGTGCAGGTACACCTTTACTGGAAATAGTTTCTGAGCCCGACATGCGTTCGGCCAAAGAAGCGGTCGCCTATATGAGAAAAATTCATTCACTGGTTCAGTACCTGGAAATATGTGATGGCAATATGGCCGAAGGCTCTTTCCGTTGTGACGCCAATGTTTCTGTGCGTCCTAAAGGCCAGAAAGAATTCGGCACCCGCGCAGAGCTAAAAAACATTAACTCATTCCGTTTTGTTGAACGCGCTATAAACATTGAAGTAGAGCGCCAAATTGATTTAATTGAAGACGGTGGGACAGTTGTACAAGAAACACGCCTTTACGATGCCGACAAAAATGAAACACGTTCAATGCGTTCTAAAGAAGAAGCTAATGATTACCGCTACTTCCCAGACCCAGATTTACTACCTGTAGTCATTGACGATGCATACCTGGAAGAAGTGCGTAAAACACTGCCTGAATTACCCGCTGAAAAAACCGCACGCTTTGTAGCTGACCTGGGCCTCAGTGACTACGATGCTGGAATTCTTACCGCATCTCGTCAACTGGCCGATTATTTTGAAACCGTTGTTAATGAATCAGTTGATGCCAAAATGGCGGCCAACTGGATGATTGGCGATGTATCTGCACGTTTAAATAAAGATGATTTAAGCATTGATCAATGCCCTGTTTCGGCGACGGATTTGGCGGGCATGTTAAAACGCATTGCCGACAATACAATTTCAGGAAAAATTGCCAAAGATGTATTCAATGGCATGTGGGCAGGCGAAGGTGATGCCGATACCGTGATTGAGAAAAAGGGCTTAAAACAAATCACCGATGACTCTGCTATTGAAGGCATTATTGATGAAGTAATTACCAGCAGTCCTGATCAATTAGCAGAATATCGCTCTGGCAAGGATAAATTATTTGGTTACTTTGTAGGCCAGGTAATGAAAGTTTCGCAGGGCAAAGCAAACCCTGCACAGGTTAACAAAATGCTTAAAGACAAACTAAACGGTTAAATTTTATGTCTGATAACGATTTATTACACCGTTTTGTGATTGAAAATACCCGCGTACGTGGCGAAATGGTTCATCTTAATGCTAGCTGGAAAAGCGTACTTGAGCGCTATGACTATCCTGAAAATGTAAAAAATATTTTAGGTGATGCATTTGCCGCCTGCGCTTTATTGTCTGCCACGATAAAATACGATGGCTCATTAATTTTACAAATTCGTGGCGATGGCCCTCTGCATTTATTGGTAGTGCAAGCAACTTCAGATGGAACATTACGCGGCCTGGCACGCTGGCAAGGTGACGTACCCGAACAGGGCCTAAATGATATTTTTGGCAATGGCCAAATGGTCATGACCATCGAACCACCGAAAGGCGAACCATACCAGGGCATTATCGGCCTACAGGGCGAGCACATTAAAGATGCTATAGAAAATTACTTCACTCAATCCGAGCAATTAAACACTCGCCTTTGGCTTGCGGCTAACGACAAAACCTGTAGCGGTTTTTTATTACAGGAACTGCCAGAAACCAATAAGCAGGCAAATAAATTCAATGAAGATACTACTTCCTGGGAACACGCGGTTCATTTAGCCTGCACTTTAAGTAAAGACGAGCTATTATCTTTATCAACAAAAGAAATTTTACATCGCTTATTTCATGAAGATGACATTCGATTGTTTGAGCCTACACTACTAAGTTTCAAATGTGGCTGCTCAACTGAACGCATTAATAAGGTTATTATTTCCCTGGGCCTTGATGAGGCAAGAGACATTATTAATGAACAGGGTAATATTCAAGTTGATTGTGAATTTTGCAATGCACAATATATTTATAACCTTGGGGATATTGAACAGCTGTTCGCAGAAAATGCACAGCCATCGATATCAACAACTTACCATTAAGAGCAAGCATAATGCCAGTACATCATAAATTTGATCCTTCAGCAAAAACACTAGCCATCACAATATCCGGTGACTTTAACTTTGATGTAAACGCCAGCTTTCGAGAGACTTATCGAAACATCAACCCCAATGAAGTTTCAAATGTTTCTGTAAATTTAAAAAACACCACCTACATGGACTCATCGGCACTTGGCATGCTGCTATTGCTAGACGAACACTTTGAAGATGTTCAGACAACTCTTGAGCAATGCCCGGATTATATTCAATCTGTTCTAAAAATCGCTAATTTTGACCAGAAATTTGGCATATCATAAACAAGCTTAGCCGCACATAAAAAAGCCTATAGTCCCTTCAACTAAACTATAGGCTTTTAGTAATACTCCCTGCAATTTAACTAGTCATTAACAATAGGGATCTTAATATAATGCACACCATTAGACTCTGCTTTCGGCAACTTCCCCGCAATTAGATTCATCTGCACACCTTGATAAATCAATCGAGGCAACTGCAACTTGGCATCACGATTATTCATAAACGACACATAATCTTCCTCACTTCTAGAAGCCGGCAAATCAACATTAGAAAGTTTACTTTCCCCAATAGTTGTGGATATTTGTAAATCGCGTTTACCCGGATAATCATGCCCAGGATAAACTCTAGTTTCATCCGGTAAGGTGTATAATTTTTGAGTAACCGAGGCAAACAAATCTTTTGCACTTCCCTTGGGAAAATCACATCGTCCCGTTCCAATACCTGGCACAAACAAGGCGTCGCCGGTAAATAAATTAGCGCCAATTTTATAAGTAGTACATGCCGGTGTATGGCCTGGCGTATGTAAAACTTCAATATCAATTGTACCCGCGACTAACTGATCCCCATCGCTCACTAATACATCAAAATCACGACCTGTAGTATCAAAGTCATCCGCAAAATTAAAAACTTCCTTAAATGTTGACTGCACCGTTGTAATAGCTGAATTGATAACCAAAGGTACCTTATACTTTTCTTTTAAATGCTGCATACCACTTATGTGATCTGCATGTATATGTGTATCTAATACATAATGTAACTTCAACTTGTTTTCTTCTATAAACGCATCCAGTGCCTGCAAGCTGGTTGTATACGTTCTCCAGCCTATCGTATCTAAATCCAATAACGGATCAAAAACCACAGCATCTTTTGACGATGGATCATACACAAGATGCGTAAGAGTAGATGTTTGTTCATCAAAAAATGTTTTTACTTCAACCATAGTCGCGCCCTAAAAATGTCATCTGGCATAAATTATTTAACAAAAGTATGAGTATAGACAGAAATTTTTTACTTTCACTCCATAGATAATTTTCTTTATTAATATCTAAATTTAATAGCCCAACCAATCTAATATTTCCCGCTCTAACTGTGCAGAGTGATCTCGTCTACTAAACAAATGATCCGCTCCGTCAATATCAATCAAACATCTATCTCCCTGCGTATATTCAAGTATCTGTTCTGCCGCTTCAGCACTCACCAGTTCATCCTCACCCGCGCGCGCAGCCAACACCCTATGATGAAATCCCAGCATTTGCTGGGCCATATCATACGACTGCACATCCTCTACAAAACCTGGCTTGACTGAATATGATCTACCCGCCACATTAATTTCAGCATTCTTTCCTTGCCTTAACAAAGGCATAGCAGTGCCAAAATGATGCAATACGTGCGCAGGATATGCAGGTGAAGCCAGTGTTACAACACTGTGTACAGCGGATAATGCCGCATCAGGCAATTGAGATGCAGCCAGGCTAGCCGTCCCACCCATGCTATGACCTAGCAGCAATTTGGGTGGTTCAAAATGTTGGCATAAAAATTCAGAGGCACACGCAATATCCTCTACCATGCTGCGAAAATGAGTGTCCGCAAATATGCCCTCACTGTCACCTAAGCCAGTAAAATCAAACCTCAATACAGCCAGCCCCGCACGCGCTAAACCTCGGCTTAAACGCGCCGTTGTAAGTGTTTGCCGGGTACAGGTAAAACAATGGCTCATCACCGCATACTGCCGTGGCTCTATTTCCTGCGGATAATCCAGCGTCCCGACTAACTGCCCCCCACTGAATCCGGGAAACTGAACTGGTCGAGACTGGACTTTAAAATGGTGTGACATACCGACTCATTAACCTTATTTATAGCAGCATCTGATTTAATCGATGAATGGTGAGTTATATTTTACCATCAAGGGAACTGGTAAGTCATATGCACGAGCTAATTTTACCATTAAAAACAACACCTTAATAGAATGCAAACAATAGCACATTAAGCTTCTCTAAAATAAGTAGAATTAATTCACAAATTCACCTAATTAGGGCTTTTATTGCGGCATAAATTTACTATATAATCCGCCAACTTGAGATATAGCAAACAAATGCCTGTCTCAGAAAATTCTATATCTGTAACCGCCCGCATAATAAAACGAAAATGGGCGGTTAGAAATGCAGAATTTATTACTTTTAAGGAAAACCTATGTCTAACTCAGCAAAAGATGCGGATTGCGGCAAATATGCCTATGCAATCACTCAAACCGGCTTTAAAGGCGGAATGATCATTGATGATAACGGTGATGTTGTACAAATCACTGAAGCACACATCAAAAACGCGATGGATCAGGTGCATGAAGCCTGGGACGCTAACCGCGAAACAAAACAGTCTATTCTTCGCTAGTCGGCCCTGGCAGACTCACTTAGAAGGTATTCACTTAGCCTGAATACTAAAAAACCTCCTTCTGGAGGTTTTTTTATGCCTACGATTAATGCCAATTTGAGGTCTCAATGATTCAAGCTCGCTTCCGCTCTATGCTTTGCCTGCAAAAAATCTTTATGCGACACGTGAATCAAATCGCTGATACGCCGCACCATATGCTCTTCATGCTTATCTAATTCATTATCTGCATAGGCCACCACCCAAAGAGACTCAATTAATTTAATTTTCTGTGGCTGTGTATAATGCCGTGTAATCAGTGTTGTAAACTGATGGCAGTCTGTAGCCTGATGTTTTTCTTCTTCGGCTAATTCATAAAGCTCATTAATTTCCACTTCAGACAATCCCAACTGCCTGGTCAAGGCCTGTTTTACGGCATCTACTTCAGGTTCATTAACCTCATCATCCTGAAAAACCATTTCAATGAGCAGTGCTGCTGCCGCCAAATTTAGCTGATGTTCGACCATGCCACCATTATCACTCACAGACATAAAATTATTTTCAAAAAATGATTGTATTTTTTTTAACATATTTAAAACCTCTGTATTTATATCTCAATAATTTTTCTTCCCATACCCATAAAAAACAACTAGCCAGGTCAAAATTGATACTAATTTAAAGCCCTGCCAATAATAAAAGCACACAAACCTGTCAGCTTGAATAAATTATTCCTACGCTTACTTGACTTATCCTAACGCTAGAAATTTCATGCGGGCATGAGATAACAGCCATGCGGCCATCTCATGATATATCCCTCAAAAAAATACTCAAATGCAATCTATCTGACATATTTACAATTACAGCAGAAAGCTACGTTTAATATAGCTCATCACAGATACAACAAAAATTAAACCCATGCAAACCAGGTTAGGACAAGTCAAATCCCACAATGACTTAAACCTAAATCGCTATTTAACACAATTGTCATATTTTACAAACAAATCCGCAACAAAACCAAACTAAGCTTTGCAGCTGTTTATTTAAGTATATCAATCTGGAGCTCTCTTTAATGAAGACGATAAAATTTATATCAAATACCACATGTTTGATGATTGCTGTAGCTGCATCAATTCCAAACATCGCTAATGCTGGCATAACCTACAAAGATGGCGACAAGTACCTGAAAATTGGTGGTCGCATCCAAATGCAATATTACACCGCCGACCCGGACGGTGGCCAAAAAACAGATGATATTTTCTTCCGTCGCTTACGCCCATACATTGAAGGCAGCCTGTACAAAAACTGGAAAGGAAAAATCCAGTGGGATATGGGGAATGCTGATGGCTCTAACGAACTTTCCATTAAAGATGCCTACATGCAGTACAAAACTGAATCAGGTACTAAAATCAGTATTGGTAATAAGATGTTTCCATTCTCGCGCGAGCAACTGACTTCATCTAAAAAGCAACAGCTTGTAGAACGTACTTTTGTTGGCGACCACAACTATGGCACACCAGAACGCAACATGGGTGTTCATTTTGAAGGCGCTAGTTCAGATAAGCTCTTCACCTGGGGCGCCGCAATTACTCAAGCAAATATAGATCCAGATAAAAATAAGCTAGATTTTGATACCCCCGCAAACGCAAACAGTGACTTTAATGAAGGTTTCATGCTTGGTGGCCGTGCAGAAATGAGCTTTGGCGACAAAGTGGGTTTTGATCAGGGTGATTTTAGTGGTAAACCAAGATCAAGCATCGGTATTGGCGCATACAGCTGGAGCAATGATAATGATAACAACACAGCTACTGCAGGTAAGCCTGACATCGACGCCGTAACCGGCTTAGAAGTGTCTGCTGCTTACCGTGGAAACGGCCTGTCTATTGATGCACAAATCAACTCTTTTGATGCGGACACCGTTCTTCCAGTATTTACTGGCGGCATGTACAAAAATGGTACAACCAAGCTAACATCAACATCTGTTGAAGCGGGTTACATGGTTTCACCTAAAACATTAGAGCTTGTATTAGGCTACCAGACTCAAGATGCTGATAATTATGCCGATGCCTGGAACCGTACATCTATTGGTGCAAACTGGTTTATAGAAAAACATAAAATCAAAGTACAGCTAGCGTACCGCATGGGCGAAAACCTGAAAGGTACTACTGGCAATGATGAAGATGAACTATTCATTCAAACTCAGTACGTATTCTAATTACAAATAAGATACACCATGCTTGTGTCATAGCATTTTCTTGCCCCTTTCATTATTAGAATGAAAGGGGCAAGTCTTTTTTCACTAACAATATATCACCATACCTCACACAATTAGACTACAACAGTCTAAACACGACTATTAAAAATAGTCGCCTTGATCTTATTCAATAAAACATTTCATAGCAACGCTATAAACTCATAAAAATTCCCCTTTTATTTGGAACAACACAGATAATTCCACTTAAGTATTATTTAAGAAACAGACATTAGCCTTAACTTTATCAAAAAGTTATCACAAACCAAAATTTTTGGTTAGCACAATAGTTACAATGAAATTTTATGAATTTAACTGTTACTTAGCTTATTACTTGAAAACCAGAAATCAATATTCTTATCTAGAAATTCATCAACAGGCATGTAATGAGAACCATCACAAGAGAAATTCAAACCCACCAGACCATTCATTATATTAATTGAACCAGATCTTAAATAAATGGTTTCATCTACCTCACGTAACGCCTTAAAGACGGCTAATACTTTTGATATAACCGATGAGTCTATTACTGAATTTTCAGGATACTCTGTTTTTGCATACAACAAGCTAACTTCTGGACTTATTAATTCTTTCAGAAGATGGATTCTATAACGACATGGATCATTATATAGCCACAAGGTTGCACGCGAACTAGAAAAGTGTAGCTTAACGTGAAATACCCCCTGTTCCACTAACAACTTTTCAGTAACCCTTAACACCTTATCGATATTATTATCCATAACGCTTTTACTTCGCGTTTGCTGAAACAAGCCATTTCTTATGGATGGATCACCTTTTATTTGTTTCCACTCCTGTATTTGAGTTCCCCCAATATTTTGTAGTGGTAAATCTTTTAAATCAAAGTCTGCCGCAACAAACCCCACTACAGATCCGTTAACTTTCACGCTATGCAGCGCCGTAATACAATGCGTTTGAGTTATTTTATCGACATAAACACCACTTAACACAAAGTCATCCATAACCCCTTCATACATAAAACTTAAATAAGGGCGCATAGAAAGATCTTGACCAACTATCGAATCGTCAGAGATTTGTGCAGACACATTACTACTGCATTGCTGTCCAAATTTATTAATTGCATACAACAATCGATACCGCTGATCTTCATTACGCCGAGAACATGACAAGCGCTCTTGTAAAACCTTATCAAGATGCATTCGATCATGCCAATTTTCTTCGCATTGTACGGCCAGCTTATTCAAGCTCTCTAAAAGAATTTTCTCAATATGGTTTCGCTGTTGCTCAATCGCACTCTCTAACCATCCCATAGCTTTCTCACTAAATTAATTCTAATAAAAATAAGTAGCAGGTTATATGCCAAATAACTAAACCAGAATTTACCCCGTATTAATCATGTAATTTAACTTTCAGGCCTTGTATATCGCATCATGTTGGTGCATTTATAAAAACAATGCACACAAACAGCGTTTAACTATTTAAGTAATACCACTGCATACTTTAATGGCATCATACCGCAACGACTCAAGACAACAATTATTAATGACTTTATAATTCGCTGGCACGATCCGTGCAAACACTCTAATGTAGATCAAACTTTTTTTGGCAATGGCGCCTTTTCAGTAAACTTAACTGTTTACTGGGAGGCGCTTTTTTTTTGGAAAAATTAATTCATGTCACTAACTGCTGTTTTTACAGAACAGAATACTCGCTAACAATCATTCGAATTTATTGTCGTTGGGTCTGGACCTGTTGGTGTGCATTTTATTCAGCAACAATCAAAACTTAAGCCAAATGCTAATATCGCCATATTTGGTGATGAACCCTGGAATCCCTACAACAGAGTACAACTATCATCACTTGTCTCTGGCGAAGTAAAAGAGCAGTCGCTCTATAGTGCAACAGATTTAAACCATCTTAAAAACGTCACCCCCTTTTACAACAATCGAATTGTAGATATTAACCGTACTCGTAAAGAGGTTACAGACTCATTCGGTAATAAATATTTTTATGGAAAACTCATACTTGCCACCGGTTCAAGACCACATATTCCGCAAATAGAAGGCACTGAATTAAAAAATGTTTTCACGTTCCGTAATTTAAGTGATGCCCAATTATTGATGAGCAGAAGTGTTCGCACACAAAAAACGGTAATAATTGGAGGTGGTCTTTTAGGCCTGGAAGCGGCTAGAGCAATGCAACGCTTTAATACTGAGGTTCATATTATTGAACACAGCAGCTGGCTGATGTTTAATCAACTAGATAATCGTGCAGGTGGATACCTTAAACAATACATAGAGTCTCTCGGTATATATATCCACACCAATGAACGCGTTATAAAACTGACTGGATCTGAAAAAGTTGAAGGTATTTTACTCAGTAACGACAGCCTAATTGACTGCGATACGGTGATTATTGCTGCAGGCATAATCGCAAATAATGAATTGGCACAAACGTCTGGCATTGCTTTTGGCAAAGGCATACGTGTTAATGACACGCTACAGACAAGTGATCAGAACATATATGCAATAGGAGAATGTTCCGAACATAAGCATAAGATTTATGGTTTGGTTGCACCCGGTTTTGAACAGGCATCTGTCTTAGTTCATCATCTTAATGGTGAAAAGGCGCAATACAAAGGTTCAACCACAACCACTAATCTTAAAGTGCTTGATTACCCTGTTTTTAGTGTAGGTGATACTGGCTTAGCGGCAAGAGCCCGCGAATGTTATATATATCAACATCACGAAAAAGAAATTTACCGAAAGCTCGTCATTATTAATGGTCGTCTCCGTGGCGCCATAGGAATAGGTGAATGGCCAGGTGTTCAACGAGTACAGGAGGCAGTTGAAAATCAACGCCGTATATGGCCATGGCAAATTAAACGCTTTGTAACTGATGGAATCCTCTGGAACAACTCCTTATCAGAAAATGTAGTTGACTGGCCATCATCTGCAATTGTTTGTAACTGTACCGGTATTACACGCGGGCAGTTAAGTCGATCACTGCTAAGGGGCGCATCAACTGTCGACAAATTGATTTGTGACACAGGTGCATCAACGGTATGTGGATCATGCAAACCATTACTAGTCGATTTTATAGGTGGCAATGCTGTAGCAGAGCCTACTAAAGCGTTCCGACTATTATTATTAAGCTCTATAGTTGCCCTCTTCAGTGCATTTGCAACGTTATTTATTCCTTCACTCAGTTACAACAATAGCGTGCAAAATAATTTTCTTTTTGATGTCTTGTGGCGCGATGGCTTATTTAAACAAATTAGTGGCTTTAGCTTATTAGGTTTCTCATTATTTGTTTCCACAATCTCCTTACGTAAACGACTTAAAAAAACATTTAGCTTAGGCAATTACGCTTACTGGAGGTTAATGCATGTAGTAATAGGCACACTAACACTTGCCATTCTTTTTGCACACACTGGATTTAGGCTCGGTAATAATCTTAATTTTTATTTAATGCTTAGCTTTACCTGCTTACTTCTAATTGGCTCAATTGCAAGTATTGCTATTGGTTATGAACACAACTTACCCAGACGTTTAGCAAAACAATTTCGTAGCTATGCGGTATGGTCACATATCTTATTATTATGGCCTCTCCCTGTCTTACTCGGATTTCACATTCTTAAAACATATTATTTTTAGGCCATTAAATTATAAACATGAAAAAAAGTAATAAACATTATTGGATAATTTGGTTAGGTTTATTTGTCATCTTAACAGGGTTCTTTACCTATACCTTATTAAACTCAAACGATAAAACTGTTTTTATGCCCGGCAAGCTTACAGGTGGACATCACCAAATCGGGATTGCTTGCGATTCATGCCACGGAGAGTCATTTGCCGATAAAGATGCCATGCAAAAACTGTGCGTTAGTTGCCATGGCGAACAACGGAAAAAACCATTTGATTCTCACCCCCGGGAAAAATTCACAGACCCTCGCAATGCGGATCGACTTGAAAACATCAATGCCCTGTACTGCATCACTTGTCATGTAGAACATAAAACTGAACTGGCAGACAAAAACGGAGTAACGCAGCCCACTGATTTTTGCATACACTGTCATCAGGATATCGCCAAAGATCGTCCAAGCCATAAAGGTATGCAGTTCGACACCTGCGCGAGTGCAGGCTGCCATAACTATCACAATAATCGCTCGTTATATACCGATTTTTTGATTAAACATCAGGACGAGCCAGACTTACTAGAAAAGCGTGTAGTTCCTGAAAAAGAATTTGCTAAGGTGCTTGATGAAGTATCAAGCTATCCACATGACCGATACCCTGTAAAAAAATTGGGCCTTAAAGATATAGATGCACCGTTAAAAGCTCAATTCAATACAACTGATAAAATTCGCCACAACTGGTTAATGTCATCACATGCACAAGCAGGTGCAAACTGCACTTCATGCCATATACAAAGAAAGACAGGCAGCAATAACAGTAGCAGTGAAACGTGGGTTGATAAACCCGATCACACTGCATGCATGCAGTGTCATGACGTCGAAGTTAAACATTTTTTACAGGGTAAACATGGAATGCGATTACAGCAAGAATTGTCACCCATGACGCCATCTATGGCACGCCTGCCGATGAAATCAGACGCTATTAAAAAACAATTAAACTGTAATAGCTGTCATCAGTCACATCAATACGAACTAGAAACTGCGTCGATGGATGCTTGCTTGTCTTGCCACAATGACAAGCACAGCCTGGCTTATAAAAAATCATCTCATTATCAGTTGTGGCTAAAAGAACAGTCCGGTGAATTACCTAAAGGCAGCGGTGTGACATGCGCAAGTTGTCATATGCCACGCGTATCTATTGACGTTAATGACTGGTTACGTCGCACAGTTGTACAGCACAATCAGAACGCCACACTAAGCCCTAATGAAAAAATGATACGCCCCGCGTGCATGAATTGTCATGGCCTGGAATTTTCTATAGATGCCCTCGCCGATAAAATACTTATAGACAATAATTTTAGCAGCAAACCATCCATACATGTAGAAAGTATGGATTTAGCTAAACAAGATAACTTACGTCATCTAGAAAAAGAATTTAAAAATTCAGGAGACGATACTCACTGAATTAACTCCAAGCCCTAACTTACTTTTTATTAACCTGAGGATATAAATCATGAAAAACACTACATTAGTACTCGGCCTTAGTATGGCCTTAACACTAGTTTCTGCAAGCGGAATGGCATCTGCAGAAAATACCGTACCCGTAAAAGCGATGGCTGATGCTCTGCATTTAGTTATGGATTCAGATCGTACAATTTATACGCAAAAAATTGTCAACCGCCTCGTAAAAAAAGAAAAGATCATTAAAGCTAGTGAGCACTTTGAAGATGACAAGGCACTTGTTCTACCCGCACAGATGTTTCGCTTTGGCGCTGAAATGGTTAAAAAACGTTCCGAAAAATTAGACGATGTTAACTTCAGCTACTCACTTCAATCGCTATGGCCAATCAATAAACAAAATGCACCAAAAACAGAGGCTGAAAAAGACGGCCTTAAATTTGTTGCCGACAATAAAGGTAAGAATTTTTATACCGAAGAAACATTGGGCGGAACAAAATACTTTACTGCTATTTATGCCGATACAGGCGTTTCTCCTGTCTGTGTTTCCTGCCACAACAAACACAAAGACACACCAAAATCTGACTTTAAAATTGGTGACGTTATGGGTGGCGTAGTCATACGCATACCTGTAGATGGTTAATATCTAAATGTTAAATCTTCGACACATTATTACATTTTGTTTAGCGGCGGCATTATTAATTACAATGCCGCTCGCTTTCTCTATTAATAACGAAGTGTTTATTAAATTTAAAACAGCCAAATTATCCAAAGGTAGAGCCTTATGGATTGAGAACTGCAAGGGGTGCCATGCTTATGGGACGGCAAGTGCACCAATTCCAATGATCCCTGAAGAGTGGTCTGATCGTGTAACAAAAAGTAAAGCCATTTTATATGACCACGCTATAAATGGTTTTTTTGGTAAAGATGACACCATGATGCCTGAACGCGGAGGCAACCCGGAACTAACAGACGAGCAGGTAAAGCTGGCCGTCGATTATATGGTGTCTTTAGCCACATATTATATTAATGCAAAACACTCACAACCTTAACATAGAGGACATATTATGACTGCAGAACAAATTACACTTGTACAAGACTCATGGGCTAAAGTTGTACCCATTTCAGAAACGGCTGCCGAATTATTTTACGGAAAACTATTTGAACTAGATCCATCCGTCAGGGCCATGTTTAAAGGTGACATGAAAGAACAGGGGCGTAAATTAATGACCATATTGAACACAGCCGTTAATGCACTTACTAAACTTGAAACCATTGTTCCTGCTGTACAGGCAATGGGCAAGCGCCACGTTGATTATGGCGTTAAAGATGAGCACTACGACACTGTAGGTGAGGCCCTAATCTGGACATTAGGTGTGGGCCTTAAAGATGACTTTACTGATGAAACCAAAGACGCATGGCTAGCTGTATACACTCTAGTTGCAACAACGATGAAAGAGGCTGCGGCAGAAGCAGCCTGATAAATAACACTTGCTATAAATAAAACAGCCGCATAATGCGGCTGTTTTATTTATGATGAAAAGACTCTATCCCTGACCTTATTCCAGGCCTCTTCACCAAACTCACATTTAATAACTAGCGGCAATGCACAGGATCCAACCGATAATAATCGATCATGAAATGATTTAAGCGAAAAGCCTTCTTTCCGTGATTCATCTTCTCTTAACGCTTTTATCAAGGCCCATCCAACGGCATATCCCATCGGCACGGTTGGCGACTGGGTATACCAACTCAAGTCTGCCTTAGCCTGATCAATATCAAAGCCTAAATCATGACACATACGCTGCGCTGCTGTTTCAATATCTAAATTTCGAGTATGTAGCTCAACATCTAGCATAATACGTAATGCTCGCCACAAACGGTCGCGCAACATAATAAATTTATGTTCGGGCTTATCTAAAAAACCTTGCTCCTGCATTAAGTCTTCACAATAAAGCGCCCAGCCTTCATAGAAGGTAGCTGATGCATTTAGCATTCTTGGCAAACTATTAGCAGGATTTTGATTGGCCGTAACAAACTGCAAATGATGCCCTGGAAATGCTTCATGAACACAGGTTAAATCTATTGAGGTCCAGTTATGTTCTAGCATACCTCCTTCAGATCTAGCGGGCGTCACATAATAATAACCCTGTTGTGCCTCATCTTTATATGACGGTTCATCATATGCAGCAAATGGAATTTCATGCCTTAAAAATAACGGAGTTTCTGCCACCTTTAACGCCTGTGTCTCCGGCACGGTTACCAGATCTTTCTCAAGCACAAAGGCATGCGCTGCCTGTATTCGATCACGATAAGCATTCATTAAGGCCTGACTATTATTTGCAGGATGTTGTTGACGAATAATATCTAGCTGTGTTTCAACATCACTATCTTCATCCAGACTGCTTGTTAATGCATCAAGCTCAGATGAAATTTCTTTAAATAACTTCTCGCCAAATGCATGTAGTTGTTGCGCATTTATATTCAATCCATGGAATTTATTTAACAGGTTATTAAAATGCGTTACGCCACATGCAAAGTCACCCTTAGCCTGTGGCAAAATATCCTGGCGCATGTATTTGCCAAAATCGTCTATCGCATGGGCGGCAGCATCACAAACAGGTTGTAATCGAGCAGGATTTTCAAATTTATGAAGTATCATAGGATTAGTTAATAAATTACGAAAGTATTCCGCACCTGAATCACAGGCCTGTACCGCATCTTTTGCCCAGCTCGGTGGAATAATTTCTGGCCGCTGATTTAAAAATGTTTTCGCGGAACGCAGATATTCCGGAATATCTTCAAGCCTGTGCTTTAGTGCCTTGTGCACATTTTCTACCGGGCGATTAACTAATTGATGAATTGCCTCTAATGGCAAAAATTTTTGTGGTGTAAAAAACCGCCAGTCGCGTTCCTGTGATTCACTGAGCTCAATATTCGCCGCATTATTTAAAATGGTGTAGTCGAGCTGCTGTGCAACGGTTAATTCTGAGAAATTCAACTCATCAAGTGATGACAATATTTTACGATTAAGAGATTCCAGTGCGCCCATTGCCTCGTCATCGAAAGGCGTTAAGCTTTCTTCATAACCACTAATGCCAATGTGCACTGCCATTTCTGGGTGGAATCTGAACCAGGCGTTGTAATATTGTGTAAGCAGGCTATCGAACAAGTCCTGAGTTGTACTATTTTGCATATTTTTTTATAAACTCTTTTAATTATATCTTCTACATTACTCTTCGATGATTTCAAAATCATGCGTTACATCGGCCGTTGCAGCCAACATAATCGATACCGAGCAATATTTTTCTGCGGTTAAATTGACCGCTTTTTCGACCTGCTTTTCACTCAGACCTTTGCCTTTAATGACATAATGGGCATGTATCTTTGTAAATACCTTGGGTATTTCCTCAGCACGCTCTGCTGTCAACTCTACAATACAGTCATCAATAGGCTGGCGCGCCTTTTTCAAAATCATCACCACATCAAAGGCCGTGCAGCCACCCATACCGATTAGTACCATTTCCATGGGCCTGGCCGCTAAATTACGCCCACCTGAATCCGGCGCACCATCCATTACAACTGAGTGCCCACTACCCGACTCCCCAACAAAAGACATATTATCCAACCATTTAACCCTGGCTTTCATACACTGCACCTAAAAATAACTTGCTGATTAATTGATAATTTGAGTTAATAACCACAAACACCTATGGTCACTTGTTAATATTGACTATAATTCTGTAGCTCCATTTAATATGAAACGAATCCCATGAGCCTGCTACCTAAAGTCGACAAATCAAATCCTTCATTAGAATTATTTCTAAATCATTGCCACCGTAAGACCTACCCGGCAAAGAAGAAAATCATCCATGAAGGCGATGACCCGCACAGCCTGTACTATATCATTAAGGGCTCAGTTAGCGTACAAACAGAAAACGAAGAAGGTGCAGAAATTATCCTGGCCTACCTGAATAGCGGTGATTTCTTCGGTGAAGCGGGGCTATTTAAAGAAGACATTGACCGTAGCGCCATGATCGTTGCTAAATCTGACTGCGAAATAGCCGAAATATCTTATGCACAGTTCCGCAGCCTGGTTAAAGAAGACCCTGAAATATTGTTTATTTTGTCTGGGCAAGTATTTGATCGCCTGATCAAAACCAGCCAGAAGGTTCGCGACCTTATTTTCCTCGATGTCTCCGGCAGAATTGCTCGCACTTTATTAGAGTTAAGCCAGCAACCCGATGCAATGACCCACCCTGATGGCATGCAAATCAAAATCACCCGTCAGGATATTGCAAAAATTGTAGGTTGTTCCAGAGAGATGGCTGGGCGTGTCTTAAAAGAACTGGAAGCCGATGGCTTAATTAGCGCACACGGAAAAACCATTGTGGTTATTGGCTCCCATCGATCTTAGGCAAATAATTCTGCCAACTTATCACCCGGGATATCGGCTCGCATAAAAGCCTCGCCAACCAGGAATGCATTTACATTGTTATCTCGCATTAGCTTTACATCATCGGGCGTATGAATACCACTTTCAGTCACCAGAATACGGTCGCCGGGTAACATCTCCAGCATATCTAGCGTTGTATTCAAGCTAACATCAAATGTCCGCAGGTTACGATTATTTACACCGATGAGCCTGGCGCCACTTTGAATCGCACGCTCCATTTCATCTCGATCGTGCACTTCCATCAGTACGTCCATACCCAAGTGATGCGCCAAACCCAGAAGCTCATTAAGCATTGCATCGCCCAATGCGGAGACAATCAATAAAATACAATCCGCATTCATTGCTCGTGCTTCGTATACCTGGTATGGATCAATAATGAAATCTTTACGAATCACCGGAAGCTGTGTCGCTGCTCGTGCCTGCAATAAATACTCTGTAGCACCCTGGAAGAAATCGCGATCGGTTAAGATAGACAGGCATGCTGCACCCGCAGACTCATAACTTTTTGCAATTTCCGCGGGTATAAAGTTTTCACGCATCACGCCTTTACTCGGGGATGCCTTTTTAATTTCTGCAATCACCGCAGCCTGGCCTGCCGCTATCTTGTTCTCGATTGCTTTAATAAAACCGCGCACCGGCAATCCAGCTTCTGCCCGTTTACTTAAATCAAGCAATGATTCTTTAGCCGCTGCCGCCGAAATTTCTTCCGCTTTACGCCTCAGAATTTTTTGTAATATATCGGGAGTATTACTCATAATGTTCACTTTATTTGTAAACACGAGGCATCGCTCGCAACTACAATAATTTTAAAATTGATTAGTATATTCGACTAATAACTCAAATTTCTGTTTTGCTTTACCATCAGCAATAGCCGATTTAGCCACATCAACGCCTTGCGCTAATGAATCTGTTAAGCCAGAAACATAAATGGCTGCGCCCGCATTTAAGCACACAATATCCTTTGCCGGGCCTTCGTTGTTATCCAGTACTGATTTAATAATCTGTAAGCTATCAGCCGAATCCACAGCTTTAATTGCCGACAGGTCTGCCTTGCTCATGCCAAATTCTTCGGGCTGAATGGTATAGGTTTTTATTTCGCCATCTTTTAGTTCAGCGACTGAAGTTGCACTGGCAATGCTAATTTCATCCATACCATCATCTGCATGCACAATCATTACATGACGACTGCCTAACTGTTTTAACACTTCGGCCAATGGCTCCAACCAGTCTTTACTGAATACACCTATCACTTGATTCGGCGCGCCAGCAGGATTTGTTAAGGGGCCTAATACATTAAAAATAGTGCGTACGCCCATTTCTTTTCTTGGACCAATCGCATGTTTCATCGCGCCATGATGTTTTATGGCAAACAGAAAGCCCGCACCTACATTTTTAATGCAATCGGCCACCTGCTCTGGCGTAATATTTAAATTAACACCGGCCGTTTCTAAAACATCGGCGCTGCCCGACTTACTGGAGACAGAACGATTACCGTGTTTTGCTACGTGCGCACCTGCGGCTGCGGCAACAAAAACCGATGCCGTAGAAATATTAAAACTACCCGACGAATCACCCCCCGTTCCACAGGTATCGACAAGGTATTCACTCGGTGCAGAAACTTTAGTGGATAGCTCTCGCATAACCGATGCTGCCGCTGCAACTTCATCAACACTTTCACCTTTCATACGCAAACCAATTAAAAAGCCACCAATTTGCGAATCGGTTGCCTGGCCTGTCATAATCAGATTCATCACTTCAGTCATTTGTTTACGGCTAAGATCTCTCTTTTCAGTCACCGTTTTAATTGCAAATTGCATATCCATTTTAAAACCCTGTTTTTATCTCTATAAACAACATTATTTAAACAATTACATTTCTAAAAAATTTTTCAACAAGTCATGCCCATGCTGCGTAAGAATGGACTCCGGATGAAACTGCACACCTTCAATCGGTAACTCTTTATGACGAACACCCATAATTTCATCCATGCTGCCATCAGCATTTTCAGTCCATGCAGTTATTTCTAAACAATCTGGTATGCTTTCTTTTTCTATTACCAGCGAATGATAACGAGTTGCTTCGTATGGATTCGTTAAGCCTTTAAACACGCCATGATTATTATGATGAATCATAGATGTTTTACCGTGCATAATTTCTTTGGCATGAATAATTTTCCCACCAAACACCTGACCAATGCTTTGATGCCCTAAACACACACCCAGTATTGGTAATTTTCCTGCAAAATACTCAATAGCCTGCATTGACACACCCGCTTCATTTGGCGTACACGGACCGGGTGAAATCATAATGCGCTCTGGATTCAGCTTTTCAATTTCTTCCACCGTAATTTGATCATTACGATGCACAACAACATCTGCACCTAGTTCACCCAGGTACTGCACCAGGTTATACGTGAAGGAGTCGTAGTTATCTATCATTATCATCATAACGATGTATTCTCTACTTTAGCCTGCAACTGTTGCAGCATTAACTGAGTTTGTTTCAATTCTTTTAATAGCTCATCTTTACTTGTTGGCTTCTGCAGCTCTAACAAGCTTTCTTTTTTAGCTTCTTCCAAATTATTTAAGACAACCGCTATAAAGAGGTTAATAATCACAAAAGTACCCACTACAACAAAACTAACAAAGAAAATCCAGCTGAGTGGATTCATTTCCATTGCGGTGTACATAACATCTGTCCAGTCTTCAAGTGTCACCACTCTAAACAGGGTCAGCAATGACAAACCTAAAGTTCCCCATAATTCCGGGTCATGTTCATTGTACAGATGAAAACCGGCCACCCCATAAATATAAAAAATCACCGCCATTAATAGAAGCACATGCATCATACCTGGCAATGAACGCATTAGAGTTGTCACAATTAATCTTAATTCCGGTATGGTTGAAATCAGGCGCATCACTCGCAACAATCGAGCCAGTCGAGCAATCATTGCAAATTCTCCCGTACTTGGCAGCAACGAGAAAACAACCACTGAGAAATCAAACACATTCCAGCCAGAACCAAAATACCGATTAAGCTGTGGAGCAACCGATATGATTTTCATTAACGCTTCTATAATAAACGCAAATAAAATTATGTGACTGGTCATTTCCATTATTGAGCCATATTGCTCAACTAATTGACTGGATGTTTCTAAACCTAAAATCACGCCGTTAAGCACAATCAGGCCAATGATTGTTTTTTCAAATAGCGCGTGATTTACTATATTTCCGCAAAATGCCTTCATGCAAACAGCTCCATAAAAAGCGTATATTTAATTCAAAAAACTTAACGATGCGAACCGTCTAGTCCCGCTTCGGCCATGGCTACCGCACGAAATATTGCGCGACCTTTATTCATGGTTTCGTCCCATTCACTTTGTGGCACAGAGTCATAAACTATGCCTGCACCAGCCTGAATGTTTAGCGTTTTATTTTTTATAACCGCTGTACGTATTGCAATCGCTGTATCCATATTGCCATTCCATGAGAGGTAACCCACCGCACCGGAATAAATTCCTCGCTTAACCGGCTCAAGCTCATCAATGATTTCCATGGCGCGAATTTTTGGTGCGCCACTTACCGTTCCCGCAGGAAAAGTTGCACGCAACACATCCATTGCGCTTAAATTATCTTTTAGCTCTCCAGTCACATTAGAAACAATATGCATAACATGTGAATAGCGCTCAACAATCATTTTATCGGTTAATTCTACACTGCCTATTTTACTAACACGGCCTGCATCATTACGCCCTAAATCAATCAGCATTAAATGCTCTGCCAGTTCTTTAGGGTCTGATAATAAATCTTTTTCCAGCGCCAGATCAGCCGCTTCATTTTCACCGCGTGGGCGTGTGCCTGCAATGGGTCGCACCGTCACTTCATTATCTTCCAATCGCACTAAAATTTCTGGTGACGACCCCACCACATGATGATCATCTAAATTCAGAAAATACATATATGGCGATGGATTCAAACTACGCAATGAACGATACAAATCTAATGGTTCTGCATTAAAGGGAATAGTCATGCGTTGTGACAACACCACCTGCATCACATCGCCATCAACAATGTACTGCTTGGCTTTAGCCACTGCATCCTTAAAGCCGTCCTCTGTAAAACCAGAAATAAAGTCTTCTTCGTTAACCTTTACGCTTTTGGCTGATGGTCGGTAAGTGGGTACTGTTTGGTGTAGCTGACGTTCCAGCTGAGCTAAACGCAATTGACCATTCTCATACGCTTTATCTTGCGTTGGATCTGCCATAACAATGAAATACAGTTTGCCACTTAAGTTATCAAATACCACGACTTCTTCTGACAGCATTAATAAAATATCAGGCGTTTCCAGGACATCAGGCTTTATTGTATCGGCCAGCTTTGGTTCTATATATCGAATAGTCTCGTAACCAAAGTAACCCACCAAACCACCGGTGAATTTAGGCAGGCCTTCAATATCAGGCACACTGAACTGTTGTTGGTAGTTTTCTATCCAGCTTAATGGATCATCAACTTCCAGGCTTTCTGAGTTTGCGTAGCCATCTTCTATAATTATCTTTTTGCCAAATATCTTAATGCGTTTTTCGCAAGGCAAACCAATAATAGAATAACGCCCCCATTTTTCGCCGCCATGAACAGACTCGAACAAATATGAGTAAGGCGCATTGGCCAGTTTTAGGTAGGTACTTAAAGGTGTATCCAGATCTGCCAGTACTTCATGTACTAGCGGGATATGACTGTAATTTTTTTTCTTGAGTTGAGTAAATTTTTCTAGTGTTACTTTCAAAGGCGTCATGATTATTTTTCCAGACTGTTATATACACAGGTTTAGGTTAAACGAAGTTTCACCATCGCCAATGCGTATATAAACGCATATCTACTTGTCTGAAAATAATCATTATTATTATCTTTTTAGTAATGGAACTTAAATCTAATTTAAGCCCAGTCAATTAATTTTTTAATTTCCGCCATTGAATCAACCACCGCATCAGGATTGTAATCACGAATATCTTCACCGTGATTATAACCATACGACATGCAAATAATATTAAAGCCAGCCGCTCGCGCCGCTTTAACGTCTGACATTGAATCACCTAACATTAATGATTCTTCTGGTTTAACACCTAACTGTTCAGCAGAGTGTAACAGAGGTAATGGATCTGGCTTTTTCTTAGTCAGCGTATCACCACAAACGATAATTTCAAAATCATCTTTTACACCCAGCTTCTCTAGAATAGGTAGAGTAAACTGTGCATTTTTATTCGTTACACAACCTATTTTTACACCGGTTGTTTTTAAGAAATCGAGCGCTTCACGCACACCATCATATAAACAGCTACGTTCACAAACATTTTTGTCATATAAATCTAGAAAAATTGGATAGGCTTTTTCAAACAACGCATCATCTGGCTCGCCATCAAGCTGATCAATTAGCGCACGACGCGTTAAACGCTCGACACCATTACCCACCCAATTGCGCACTTTTTCTTCGCCATGCACCGGCATATCGAGTTGCTTCATCATCTCATCAACACAATATGCTAAATCTGGCACGCTATCGACTAAAGTGCCATCTACATCAATCAGCACCATTTTTGGTTTGTTTAACATTCTAAAGCTCTACTAAGTTTTACAATTTTCTAAAGGGGAAATTTATTATTGAGCCATGGATAGCATCTACTGACTTTCCCATGACTCAATAATCAAACGAATAAAAACTTACGCTTTTGCTAACTCATCGCGCATTTTACCGATAACGGTATCGTATACATTTGCATCATCTGCATTCTTTGCACCGAAAATAGCAGAACCTGCTACAAACATATCCGCACCCGCCGCTGCGATTTCACGGATGTTATCCACTTTTACACCGCCATCAATCTCAAGACGAATCTCATAACCTGATTCATCAATTAACTTACGTGCTTCACGTAGCTTATTTAATGTTTCAGGGATAAATGACTGGCCACCGAAACCAGGGTTAACCGACATCAATAAAATTACGTCCACTTTATCCATTACATGCTTCAGGCAGTCTAATGGGGTTGCTGGATTGAAAACCAAGCCGGATTTGCAGCCCAGTTCACGAATCATCTGCAAAGTACGGTCAATATGCTCAGATGCTTCTGGGTGGAATGTAATGTAGCTTGCACCGGCTTCAGCAAAATCAGGAATAATGCGATCAACAGGCTTAACCATCAAATGCACGTCAATTTCAGCTGTAACGCCGTGCTTGCGTAACGCATCACACACCAGGGGACCAATCGTCAGGTTAGGCACGTAATGGTTATCCATAACGTCGAAATGCACGACATCTGCACCGGATTTAATTACATTGTCTACTTCTTCGCCCAAACGCGCGAAATCAGCAGAAAGAATAGAAGGTGCGATTTTAAAATCAGCCATGTTTGTGTCCTCACCAATTAAGGGAATTCATACCAAGACCCTAACTTGAGGGGCTTTACAGATATGCACTAAAAAATTCAATAAGCGGCGCATTTTACCTGAGTCCGCAATGATTTTCAGCTTTATCGATGACTTTCAAGGGGCTACGTGATTAAATCGTCAACACTTAGCCGCCTTTAAATGTACTCAACATTTTATCAAACCCTCTATGAGGGTCATACTAAATACACCCAAGCATCTGAAATAGTTGAATTTTTTCACCTTATAAAAATTCTAAAGAGCAACATCAGAAATTCTTGATTTACTTCCCGCGCATGCTCTGCGAAAATCCCACCGCTAATTTAATAATCGTGTAATTAACACGACCTGGAGAAATCAATGAAAAAGCAAATTTTATCTTTGCTAGCAGCATCTGTTTTAGCTCTTTCTGCTTCTTCTGCTATTGCAGGCGGTGACGCTGCAGCAGGCAAAGCAAAAGCAGCTAGCTGTGCCGCTTGCCACGGTGCCGACGGTATCAGTAAAGTAGCAATGTTCCCTAACCTAAAAGGCCAGAAAGCGGCATATCTTGTAAAGCAGTTGAAAGCATTCAAATCAGGCGCTCGTAAAGACCCTTCTATGAATGGTATGGCGAAGCCTCTGTCGGATGCAGACATGGCTAACCTGGCAGCGTACTACTCAGGTCTTAAATAAGACTTGTTAAGTTATCGCTATAAAAAGCCTGCTGGTTGCATAATTAGCGGGCTTTTTTTGGGCTTTTTTTTAGTCTTTAGCAACCCAGGTAACGCTCAATCGGGCACGCCATTCCTAACGCGTAATCAAAGCCCCCTATCTCTTATTTATGGAATTCCATACGCAAGCCCCGCACGCTTACTTGAAGAAAATAAAAGCCGCTGGATTAGCTCGCTGAATATCAGCAATGAACTCATTAAACAAACGGGGTCAAGTGATCAACTTGTTGTAGATCTTGAAACCTGGCAACTAAACTTTTTTTACGACTATGGCCTTGATGAAAACTGGATGTTCAGGCTTCAGCTACCTTTAATTGCACATACCGGTGGATTACTCGACTCGGCTATTGATTCCTTCCATCAAGCACTTGGTTTCCCCGAAGGCTTACGCCCCAATTACCCGCGCAATCTAATGGCCATAAATTACCGCAGAAACAATGTCGATCAAATCAACATAAGCAGTAGTGAAAAAGATCTTGGCGATATTTCTTTGCAACTGGCGTGGCAAGCAAAAAAATCAGGCAACATGGCCATTAGCTACTGGAGCAGCCTTAAAATACCCAGCGGAGATTACAAAAAATTAACTGGCAGCGGGAGCACCGATATTGCCACATGGGGCTCAATGGATTATCAATTGAAAGATACTCGCTGGCTGTATGGCCAGGCTGGCCTGCTCTACATGTATGACAACAAGGTACTAGAAGAAATTCACAACAACTGGGCAACATTTGCGAACCTGGGTATAAAATTTCAACCATGGAGACCGCTAGAGCTAAAAGCACAGCTGGATTTTAACAGCGCACTGTTTGATTCTGAGCTTTTATTTTTGCGGGACGTGCTTCAGCTTACCTTTGGGGGAAGCTACCTGACAGACCATAATAATAGAATAGATTTTTCCGTTGGCGAAGATCTTAAAAGAGAAGCATCACCCGATGTTAGTTTCAATATAAGCTGGTGGGTAAATTTTTAGCCGCGCGACATAAAAAAACACATAGGAGTAGCTCTAAGTAGGGTGGATCAAGCAAGGCGGATCCACCGGTGCGAAGTCAAAAAAGCCGGATCCGCTTCGCTTGATCCGGCCTACGCGATTATATTTAGGATTAGAGTAAAAAATTCTTAAGCGCTTCACCTCTTAACTAAATGTCAGATTAAGTTTGAGCTATTACAATTTACATACACCCATTAAACAATAAAAATATATCTACCCTTAATTTATTCGCCAAAAAGAGATAACTGCTCACCACTTACAGGTGAACTACTATCAATCAGGCCTGAAAAAGACACGCCCAACAAGCGTACTTTTTTCTCTTTTATTTCTGTTCTGCCTAACAAAACAGGTAACAATTCAAACACCACATTTTGCACCGAAATAACTGTAGCACTGGTATAGCTTCTGGTAACCTGCTTAAAGTCAGCATATTTAACTTTAATGGTGATGGTATATGCCATTAAATCACGACGACTTAAACTATCCAGCGTTTCTATTGCCAACAGTTTTAATTGTTCTACCATTTCATCAAAATTATCCAGATCTTTTTGAAAGGTATTTTCAGCGCCCAATGATTTTCTTATGCGATGCGTCACTACCTCACGATCATCAATGCCTCGCGCAATATCATAATAATACTCAGCCGAGTTGCCGAACAAAGCAAGCAACTCTTGCATGCTTTTTTGCTTGAGATCTGCCCCGGTATTAATACCATGCAGCTGCATTTTCTTTTCTGTCACTTTACCCACGCCATAAAACTTACCAATGGGAAAACTCGATAGAAAAATTTCAGCCTGACCTGGTTTTATTAAAAATTGACCGCAGGGTTTATTTACATCCGATGCCAGTTTAGCGAGAAATTTATTATAGGAAATACCCGCAGATGCGCTTAATTGTGTTGTTTTAAAAATCTGCCTGCGAATTTCTTTGGCCATTAAACTGGCCGAGCCTTCATATAAATCAACATGGCTTACATCAAGATAGGCCTCATCCAGTGATAGTGGCTCTATCATGTTGGTAAACTCTCTAAATACGGAATGAATTTCTTCAGAGGCTTGTTTGTATGCAGAAAAACGCGGCTTTACAAAAACACCCTGCGGGCATAACTGATAAGCACGTGAGCAAGGCATGGCAGAGTGAATGCCAAATTTTCTTGCTTCGTAACTACAGGTAGCAACGACACCGCGGCTATCTGGTTGACCGCCGACGATGACAGGCAGCCCTTTAAACTCAGGAAAATCACGTTGTTCAACAGCTGCATAAAATGCATCCATATCAACATGAATTATTTTCCGGCTCATCTTTTTTATGCGTCCATTTTTTACTAAAAAACCAGGGCTACCACTTTTCAAAAGAACCTATATGTAGAAGTCCTTTTTTTAAAACATCAATGCCTACATCGACTCCTGCGTCAGCTCTGGGTGCATTTTCAGAGATATAACGACGCCATTTACGCGCACCGGGCAAACCATTAAACAAACCTAATATGTGCCTGCTCATTGAGTGCAAGCGCGTTCCCCTGGCAAGCTCACGTTCCACATAGGGTAAAAAGGCCTGAAAAATTTCTTCCCGAGATAACACGGGCGCCGTTGACTGATACATCAGCCGATCTACCTCAGCCAATATATACGGATTATGATAAACCTCGCGCCCCATCATTACGCCATCTACATGCTCCAGCTGTTGCTGGGCCGTAGGCAAGTCATTAATGCCGCCATTAATCACAATATCCAGCTGCGGCATCGACTGTTTTAACTGATATACCACTTCATAGCGCAACGGGGGAATATCTCTATTTTCTTTAGGACTCAAGCCATTCAGCCAGGCCTTTCTCGCATGCACGATGAAGGTCTTACATCCAGACTCTGCAACCACCTCTACAAATTCAAACAGCTCTTCAACGCTGTCGTTTTCATCTATGCCGATACGATGCTTTACAGTGACTGGAATATCCACAACAGACTGCATGGCGTGAACGCATTCCGCCACTAGCTGCGGCTTAGCCATTAGGCATGCGCCAAACATACCGGATTTTACTCGATCACTTGGACAGCCAACGTTTAAATTAACCTCATCATAGCCCTGTTGCTCAGCCATTTTTGCACACTCAGCTAACTCCGTAGGCTTACTGCCGCCTAACTGTAAAGCGACTGGGTGTTCCTCTGTATTGAACGCAAGAAAACGCGATCGATCACCATGAATAATGGCGCCCGTAGTGACCATTTCGGTATATAACAAAGCTTTTTTTGAAATAAGGCGTAGAAAAAAACGCTCATGTCGGTCTGTCCAGTCCAACATTGGCGCTACTGAGAAGGTTCGGTTCATTACTATAAAGAAATTATTTGGCTATCGAGCGGCTTATTATATCAAAATAATCAGGCTCGCCCGAAGCAAAGAAAATGTAGATTTATATGGGGAAATACCCATGCAAGCCATTAGCAACTGCATTGGGCAGATATTTCAAAGTAATTTACTAATGACGTCCAGTAGATCTTTTTCAGTTGCCGGCTTAATAATGTAACCACTAGCACCCTGGCGCTCCGCCCAAACCTTGTCTGTTTCCTGATCTTTACTGCTCAGCATTACCACGGGGATATGCTGGGTACCTTCAGTTTTGGTAATATGTCGAGTCGCCTGAAAGCCATTCAAACCGGGCATCACCACATCCATTAGTATTAAATCCGGTAACTCACTGCGTGCAATGCTAACCGCAGCATCACCATCTTCAGCAACAATAGTTTCATGACCATTCTTTTGTAAAATTTTAGTGATGCTCTGTATCTGTGTTGGTGAGTCATCAACAACTAATATTTTTGCCATGTAGCTATCCTGAATTTTTTATAAGTATTATGTACAGAATTCTTTCGATTCCGTTATAACCTAAAGATTAGACTATTTTCAAAAAAAATAAACTAAATTAATGCCTTAGACTCTATTCAAATGACCAGTCCTGCAGCACATCAACTCGAAATACAATATTATTAAAGCGAAATACCACACCTTGACTGGTTATTTGCTCAACACTCATGCCTGGCATAAGCATTTCACCTTCAGAGATGGCACGCCCATTAATGATAACCGAACGGTTTGCAGCAACCGAAGAATACACGTGCCCTGCAAAACTCATCTCGGGCACTAATTGCTGCTGATAGTCATCTAATTCATACAAAAAGGGTATTTCACTAATGTCCGATACCTTTATTGTTTGCCTGTTATGCGTCTCAGCCAAAATGGCAGGCGCTTTTTGATGCAGAGGAAGCGCGTTTCTTTCTACCCGCATTACTGGTTTTGTTAGCGCCGTTTCAGACTCAGGCAAACTAGCGTCCATTTTCTCACTCATAGGCGCATTTAAACTTACTGCATCCTTTACATTAGAATCTTGCAACGATTCTTGCGGGTCATTAGACTGTGACTCGGGCGTTTCCTTTCCCGATATCATCACACCAATAACAAACGCTAACGCCATCAATAATAAAAGGATGACGGCATACATAAGCCATGGATTATTCTGCTCGGGTGCAACCGCTACATGTACAGTTTGTAAATTAGGTACATCACCCTGTTTACGCTCCTGATCTGACTTTTTCAATGCATCTAATATATACGACATTAGTTAAGCGGCTCCAAAACTGGAGCAACCAGGCCAAGCGCCTGATTAATTCGAATGATTGTTTTAACACCCACCACCCCATCATTCTTCAAGCCCTGTGCTTGCTGGAACTGTTTCACGCGTTCAAATAGCGTTCTATCATACACATTACTCGTCATTACCTGCGTGACCCCATCTATTTTGTTCATTGCTTCACTCAGCCATAACACGGCTTTACCTGTTGTCCATGGTCGAATGAAATCTTCATAATCCGCCGGTACTTTCCAGAATAACGAGAACTCACCCTGCCAATAAAATTCTAATTGCTCAAGCGACACCGTTTGTAATTTTTCACCCAGTTGAATCTTTGCGCTTGCTGCACCTAATTCCAGTAACGCTGCATAATGTGGCTCTTTAAAATCGTCATAAAGTCTCAACACCGCTGGGCGATTTAATCTTCGTAAGGTCTCAATATTTGCACTGTCCTGAAAACAGGAGAGCCCCTGAGTTTTCGCAAAAAAGCATGGTGTGCTATTAGCTGCCAACTGGTAATCCAGCTGCCAACGTTTAAACAGCGAGCGATAAGCCTGCGTATTACTACGTAACCGCAGATCATGCTCTGGCCACTCTATATAGCCATGTTGCTTGATGGACTTTGCAGGTTCTGCACTCATCACAGTAGGTGGCGTTTTTTCTACCGTTTGAACGCTGGGGTCATATGAAGTCTGCGCATCTGTTCTTATGTTTTGCTGAAAATACCCCGCATAATAAATAACACTTACCAATAACATTAATAGCGCACTAACAATAATAGCTTTAGGTTTAAATAACTTATTTTTTGATTTTACAACAGCCGCTTTATTTTTACCCAGCACTTCTCTTGCCGCTTGAGCTAAGGTTGCTTTATCTATTTGGTGTTTGCCCTGCACATAAATACCTAACAAGGCTCGATCACAAATAACATTAATTAAACGCGGCACACCGCCGCTGTAATTATATAATTGTTTAAGCACGCCAAATGCAAACAATGGCCGCCGACAACCCGCTACGGCTAAGCGATGACCGATGTATTCTTCAAGCTCATGGAAGCTCAGTGGTGTTAAGTGAAATCGTGCAGTAATACGCTGCGCTAACTGAGAAAGTTCGGGCCTGTCTAAAACATCTAAAAACTCGGGCTGGCCTAATAAAATAACCTGTAATAACTTTCGTTCATTGGTCTCTAGGTTAGTTAATAAACGTAACTGTTCAAGCACATCCAAATCAAGATTTTGCGCTTCCTCTATTAGCACAACCGTTTTCTTACCCACGGCATGAGTGGCTAACAGGTAATGATTAATGTCATCGACAAGCGATTTAACGCTCACCTCTGCGGTTGAACGCTCAACATGCAACTCATCGCAAATAACCTGTAACAATTCAATGGCTGTAAGCTTTGGATTTAATACCAGCGCAATATTTATATTCTCTGGAACCTGCTCAAGCAAACAGCGACTAACCGTGGTTTTGCCCGTACCAACATCACCGGTTAATAAAATAAAAGCGCCATCCGACTCCAGTCCATAGAGTAGATGAGCCAGGGCCTCACGATGCCGTTCACTCATATAAAGATAACGAGGATCCGGTGCAATCGAAAAAGGGGCGGCCAATAAACCAAAGTGTTCAAGATACATGCGCGTTATTATAAGCAAAGCATCAAGCTAAACCTATCTCCATTTATTAATGCACAGGGCATATTATTTACCCGCCAGCTTTGCATCTTGCCACAATTTTTCCAGCTGATCTAAAGAACGGCTCTCAAATGATTGCTGCCTCGTTTCAAGCGTTTCTTCAATGTGCGTAAAACGCCGCTCAAATTTTTGATTACAAGACCTTAACGATTCTTCTGAGTCCACACTCAAATGACGAGAAAGGTTGACGCAACTAAACAACACATCACCCATTTCTTCATACACAAACGCTTTATCTTTTTGTTGCATAGCCTCTCTAAGCTCCTGTATCTCTTCTTCGATTTTTGCAAACACCGGCTCTATTCCCGGCCAGTCAAAACCGACTCGCGCCGCACGTTTTTGCAACTTCTGCGCACGCTTTAATGCTGGTAAAGCCATTGCCACACCACCCAGTATGGAGGCCTTTTCCACATCGGACTCTTCATCTCTTTCCGCCGCCTTAGCCTGCTCCCACGCTTCATTCAATGAGGTATCATCGGCATATTGAGCATTTGCAAATACGTGAGGGTGACGCCTTATCAGCTTATCGCTGACGGTATCCACCACATCACTAAACTCAAATTCACCCTGCTCTTTAGCAATTTGCGCATAAAACACCACTTGAAACAATAAGTCACCCAGTTCAGATTTAAGCGCCTGCATATCGCCCTGCTCAATGGCATCCGCAACTTCATACGCTTCTTCTAAGGTATAAGGAATAATGCTTTTTAAGGTTTGTTTAATATCCCAGGGGCAACCACTGTCTGGATGACGCAAAGCGGCCATGACATCTAATAATTTTTTCATCTTCTCACATCTATATTTCTATATAAGCGCAGCTTAGCATTAACCACAGCCGCGGGAGCACCCTCTCATTTTTACCATGTTTGTACTAAACTTGACGAATAATATAATTTAGCGCATAAGTTGATGTCAGCAGTGCCTTAAATACGCCGACGGGTATTGCAATAAGTGGATTACTACAGGTATCATGCGCAACTTCACAGAGTCGGCAAAGATCGACCTGATTCTAATGACTTATATGTGCATTTATTTCGTACAATACACATGATTTGTGAGGAAACATCATCAGCTGTTTTGCCAATACACACTTACGATCAGTAGATTGTATGCTTAGCCGCATGTGAATTTTATACACGGCTAATCTGCTCTTCGACGATCTATAATTGTTTTTTCACGAGGCTCATCATGATATTTGAAGATTTTTCATCCGCACACCAAACCGTACTGCTTACGGTATTTGGCATCGCATTTTTAATGGGTGCTATCGCTAACAAAACTAATTTTTGTACCATGGGTGCGGTTTCAGACCTGGTTAACATCGGCGATTCTGGTCGAATGCGCGCCTGGATGCTTGCCATGGCAGTCGCAATAATCGGCGTAGTCGTTCTTGAAGCTGGCGGTTTTGGCTCGTTAGACTCTACCTTACCTCCCTATAGAGGCAGTAACTTTGCCTGGCTAGAGTATGTTATTGGCGGTACGTTGTTCGGCATTGGCATGACCCTGGGCAGTGGTTGTGGTAACAAATCACTCATCCGCATTGGCGGCGGCAATATAAAGTCGATTGTTCTATTTTTAGTTATTTCGACTTGTGCCTACTTCATGATCAACCCATTCCCGGGTTCTGATAGCACGCTATATTCACTGCTATTTTACCCATGGACTAACCCACTTACAGCCAACCTTGCCACTCACCAGGATCTCGGTAGCGTCGTAGGTAGCGCCTTGAGCACCAGTATTGACACAACACGCACCGTTATTGGTTTATTAGCCGCAACGGTATTACTTGGGTTCATCTTTAAATCTGCAGATTTTCGCAGCAGCTTTGATAATAAGTTAGGCGGTTTCACAATTGGTGCCGCTGTGCTTGCTGCATGGTTCGCAACAACTAGCATGGTAACCATCGCTGCGGATGGCGAAGAAATGAATTGGCAAGAGTATGCCAGCCCATCTTCCTGGGACATGCTTGAGGATAATGCTGATGCCCGTCCTCGTGATGTCGGCCCGCAATCATTTACCTTTATTAACCCTATTGGTCAAACGCTGCGCTACACCCTTAAAGACTTTGATAATGCCTACCTTACGTTTGGTGTTGTTGCGGTTTTAGGTGTTATTCTGGGCTCTTTCATATGGGCGCTAATCTCTAAATCATTCCGTATTGAATGGTTCGCCAGCACCAGAGACTTTGTAACCCATTTAATTGGCGGCATATTAATGGGCGTTGGCGGTGTGTTAGCGCTAGGCTGCACCATTGGCCAGGGTATTACCGGTGTTTCCACTCTTTCAATGGGCTCAATACTTGCACTGCTGTCTATTATTTTTGGTAGCGCGCTAACCATGAAAATCCAGTATTACAAATTGATTCATGAAGATGAAGCCACTTTTATCAAAGCACTGGTAAGCTCATTAGTCGATTTCAAGCTACTCCCTGAGAAGCTCCGCTCCTTAGAAAACTATTAATAGCCTCAAGTAAAGTAGTAGGCGGCTTCACAGCAGCCTACTATTTGGCCTCATGCCGTAAAATCTACCCATTCATCAATCGATGTTACAATTCTGAAATGGATTTATTCAAACTCTTCAGTCTCATTTCCGCCACCTTCACCGGTGCCACTATGGGCAGCTACTTGCTCGTGGTTTTACTCTACAGCGCGTTGCTCAAGCACCCCAGCAACTTAACCGATAGCTTGTATATTTATCGCCGACTATATCGTTTAAATTCAGCTTTTTGCCTATTGGGCGGCATTTGTGCCGCACTGGTAAATAACCGCCCCGCCGCACTTATGCTCGCAATACTGGCAGCCAGCTATGTATTTAACCATGCGCATATTTTAAAAGGCCTTATACGGGCCTGCGATGAGAACTTCTGCATCGCCAATACAAACAACTATCGAACATTAAGCAGCCTGCAAAATCTACTGCATTTATTTCAATTTATCGGTGCTGCTTATGTCGTTTACCTATTGGCCATTGGCGCCTAAATAAACAGACTAAAAACAAAACTACCATTAGTCAGAAAGATATTTAAAAAAACCATCTCGATCACTTTTTAGCCAGCGCTCAAAGCCGTCCACACTCTTAAATTAAACGACTTATCCACAGAATTTAAGTGTTCACTTATGCATTAAAAAGCACATCTATTAGTCATTGACCACTCGGAATCCACAATATATAGTGGTCGCGGCTTTAAAAAAACAGCTGTGATTCGAAGCCATGTGGAAATAGACGATAATGTCATCACAAAGTTTTTACTCCAGTAACTACGCAGCTAACACTGAAGGATCAGACTTTTTATGGCCAACTCCATCACCTGCATAAACTCCTTACTCGTGGGATTAAAAACAACGAATAGCGGTCTGCTGCTAAAGCTTCAGCAACGGGGCTTTGATACCAGCCTAAACGTGGGGCCCGAGCAAGAATATACCGTGAAAACGCTCATCCACACGATCGATAATCTTTGCATACAGTTCCTTACAATTACCGCTAAACGCACTCAATTTGTACAAAGAACCAGCTTCAATGAGCGCAAAGAAATTGAATCTTGCCTCAATTATTTACACAACTGTTTGGAGCAGACGCAACAGGAACTTGACGCGTTTAATGCGGAAAACCATCAATGCAACAAAGAGCTAGCTCTATCATACACAAATGATTGTGGGCAAAATATTGGCCTGAGGTTACTTGATGCAATGCACTGTATTGACTTGCTCAAGCCATATAGTCGCATGCTAGAAATGGTCACTGCACAAGAACGTATTCATGCACTATCGGCGGTATTAGAAACCCTGCTAAGCAAAGAGGCTTCGGCAAAAGCAGATTATGACGATGTAGAATTAACCCATGAGCAATCTGGCGCTTTGCAGTTATCTCAATACTTAATCAGGCAAGCCCTGTAGTCGCTTTATAGCGTACTGTCACACAGCTTAATACGCGTTTCATAAACCTGTTCGCAGCCATAGGCACTGCGCCCTTCACGGTAGCAATAATTGCGCTTACCTAATGCAAAATCTCGACACTCGCCCCAGTTCGCTTTGTGCACCGGGCGTAGCGCTTTCTGCTTCTTTTTTTCCCATGGATTAGATGGTTTTACAGCAGTAGACTCAGACTGAACCACCCCAAAGCGCATCTTGTGCTCAATGCCCAATCGATTAGTTTCAACGCTACTTAAAGCATGATGTGCTTTCTGGCGATTTTCAAAAACACCTTCTGCAAATGAAACTTGAGAAAATACCAACAGAAAAAGTACCGAAAGTAGTAAAAAAGAATAACAGACTGCTCGCGATGGCTTACGTAAATGTGCAACTTGAATCATAAATACCCCATAGTTAATAAATTACTTATACCAGCAATTAAGCACTTGTAAAGCTCACATCCGATTTTATAAGCTTTTAGAGGTATTTAGTGTTGTATTTGCGCTCAAACGACTCCAATTTTGTACTTTCACTTCGCTTGCGTAAGAAATGACAGAAAACAACTACACAATCATCTATAGCAGTGTAACCGCAACGCTTAAATAAGGTAAAATACCCGATTCATTTACAGAAATTACGTTAAGACCGAACATGGCAAACACAGAATTACTTTCACCCGCAGGCACCCTGAAGAATATGCGTTATGCATTTGCATATGGAGCCGACGCCGTTTACGCCGGACAGCCCCGCTATAGTCTGCGCGTCAGAAACAATGATTTTTTGGAAGACAATTTAGCCATTGGTATTAATGAAGCACATCAGTTGGGCAAAAAGTTTTACCTCACATCTAACTTAATGCCACATAACAGCAAGATAAAAACCTACATTGAACATATGCGCCCGGTGATTGAAATGGGCCCTGATGCACTGATTATGGCCGACCCCGGACTAATTATGATGGCTCGAGAAACCTGGCCAGATATGCCGGTACACTTATCCGTACAAGCCAATACAGTAAATTATGCAGCGGTAAAATTTTGGCAATCGGTCGGCGTAGAACGCATTATTTTATCGCGTGAATTATCTCTCGATGAAATCAAAGAAATCCGTCAGGAATGCCCGGACATGGAACTGGAAGTTTTTGTACATGGTGCATTGTGTATCGCATATTCTGGCCGCTGCCTACTCTCTGGCTACTTTAATCACCGTGATCCTAATCAGGGAACCTGCACCAATGCCTGTCGCTGGGAATACAGCTCAAGCCCGGCAACAGAAAATGCAGAAGGTGTATATAAGCCACAGGAGGCTGAACAAAAAGTAAAGCTATCCGATATGGGCGCTGTTCGTCACCCGGCTGCCGATGACGTTATGTTCCTCGAAGAAAGCAATCGCCCCGGTGAACAAATGCCAGTAGAAGAAGACGAACACGGCACCTACATTATGAACTCAAAAGATTTACGTGCCATCGAACACGTAAAACAATTGGTTGATATTGGTGTGAACAGTTTAAAAATAGAAGGCCGTACCAAGTCACACTATTACGTTTCACGCACAGCACAAACTTATAAGCAGGCCATCCTGGATGCCAGCGCAGGTAAGGCGTTTGATCCGGAGCTAATTGGCGTTCTCGAAAATTTAGCCAATCGTGGTTATACCGATGGCTTTTATAAACGCCATCATACCAAAGACTATCAAAACTATATGCAAGGCAACTCACTCAGTCATCAACAACAATTTGTCGGTGAAGTGATTGCCTATGATAGCGCCACTGGTATGGCCGATATTGATGTGAAAAATAAAATTACCGTGGGCGATAAACTAGAGCTTATAAAACCTTCGGGAAATGAAGATATAATTTTAACGCGAATGGAAGACATGCACGGCAAGCCAATGGATGAAGCCAGGGGGGGCGGATATAAAATTCGTATCCCGCTCGATAAAGACATGGCAGAAAAAGGCCTTATCGCTCGCTACCTGGATGCGCCTTCAATTTAATTTATGCATAAAGAATAACAATATGAAACTTGCTGTACTTGATTTTGATTCAACCGTTATGGACGGTGAGACCATCGATTTTTTAGCTCGTGAAACTGGCCAGGAAGAGGCCGTCGCCAAACTTACAGAAGCGGCAATGCGCGGCGAAATGGATTTTTTTGGCGCACTGCAACAGCGCGTTAAATTACTTAAAGGCCTAAAAGAAAGCCGCCTTAATGAAATATGCCATAACCTGCCTCTCATGCCAGGTGCACAAGAACTGGTTAGCGCACTAAAAGAAAAAGGCTATATGGTTGCTATATTTAGCGGTGGCTTCCGTAACGCCACTCGTCATTTTAAAGATATTGTTGGTTATGACGTTGAATTCAGTAACACTCTACATTCTGTAAATGGTGTGTTAACCGGACTAGTAGGTGGTGAAATGATGTTCGACACATCCAAAGGTGAACTACTTACACGCCTACAAAATTTAATGGGCATAGATAGAAGCAATACGTTAGTGTGCGGCGATGGCGCAAATGACCTAAGCATGTTCAAACATGCCGACACGCGCATTGCCTTTTGTGCAAAGCCCGTATTAAAAGAGCAGGCCACCATTATTATTGAAGACAAAGACCTAAGAAACGTCATCCCTAAAATATAAGTGCCATACATTCAAAACCAATAAAAAAGATGTACACAATGAATATTAACGACTATCTGAATAAACTAAAAACAACGCCTGAGAGCATTACATTCGAAGACACCATGTCGACTATTGATGATAACTACGACTTTACCCCTGGCGCATTCACCAATGGCGGCACAAAAAATAATGCCAATGAAAACAATGGCTCTTGTAAAATATTTTTCTTTGCCAGGCAACAGCAATTGCCAGAGGAGCTAACACTTCATTGCTTTGGCGATTATTACCGTAAAGATGTTTTACAAAACCCGGATGCGGATGACCATCAAAATATTCGCAATTTTATGACTACGGGCTGGTCAGCTGTATCATTTGAATCAATTGCCTTAAAAGCCAGGTAACACTTCAAGGTCACTAGAAAACATTCCGCGTCCCAAAAAAAAAATATAATCTGAACCTGTTATGCCGTAACCAATATCGGCACGTAGACCCCGATTTACAAACGCCCTAATTTTACAGCACCATCCAATTGCCCATGCCTATGTTCAGTGGCCGATGTAATATCTCACTTAACTCATTGTAAGTATTCTCTACATCAACTAACGATAGTTGCCCCCCGCTAAACTCGCATCAGCTTCACTTTATTTCAGATAGTACGTAATTTTTTAAACAAGCCTAAATCCATTATTGTCTGTCTGGATTTTACTATCGTTTTATAATCTATAACATCGCCATTTTTTATATAGATTTCTCGATCAAACGTCGAGGCTTGAGTAATTTCATTACCTTCATAACGAATTTTATTAATAACAGAAGCTGCCAAAGACAAACTCCAGCAGCACAGTATTAATTTAATTTCTTGCGTATTCTCTTTAATATGGCATCACCCCATTGGTGAAAACCTAAACCCAGCAGCACAAACATCGTACCCGCATAAACATTCGCACTAACAATTTCACCGTTAAATACATAGCCAATCCATAATGCGATTACAGGTGTTATCAGGGTAATTAAGGCTACCGTTGATGCCGCCAGGTGCCGCAGTAAGTAGTAATAACAAACAAAGCCAATGACTGAACCTACCACACCTAAATATACTATTGAGTACATTGCTTTAACTGGGATGTTTTGCGGTAGCGGTGGCGCAGATATAAAGTAAGCAATCATAAATAAAGGCATTGAAAATAACAAACCCCCTGCCACCAAAGTGAGAGGCGGCATATCAATTTTAATACTTTTCACCCACACCGCACTAATCGCATGCAATAAAACAGCCAGTAGAACGGCACACACCCCGTATACATAGGCCTCTGTTGTTTGCCCATTTTCAAAAAAGATAAAGAGCAAACCTGCCACTCCAGACATTGCACCTAATAATTTCATTGCACTAAGGCTCTGCTCATGAATAAATCGCCACGCCAAATACCCCGTTACGATAGGCGACAAGCCAAAAATAACCGATATTAAACCCGAAGAAATATACTGCGCGCCCCAATAAACCGGCAACATTCCGCCAAACAAAGCAAGAGCTGATGCAGAATATGCCTTACATGCCGCTTTATGCATGGGAAATTTTCTATAGTAAGCAAGCACTAGCAACGCCGAGACTACTGTGCCCAGCCCCATTCTTATAGAAACACCAAACAAATGTCCTGCTCCCTCACTACTCCATTTTATTGTAATAGGCGTCGTCGACCATATAACAACCACCAGGCAATAGGCGATTGTTATTAACAATTTTGATGTGGATTCTAAATTTTTATTTATCACCTGAGGTTCTTCTTTATTAAGTCTTTAACTGCCATTTCTAAAGCGGCCATAACGAAAAAGGCCACAGATATATTACCTGTGGCCTTTTTGTGTTGAATTTTTTTAATTCTAAAGTTACAAAATATGCTCACAGTAAAACACCACACACCATAGTCGGCGCATAAAGGCAGGAATTCGTTTGACTGTGAAATTTGTAATCATGTGAAATAGATTGTGTTAAATAAGACTTCATGTCAAGGTATTATTTCATGTGTAATACACTGCAAACAAAAACCATTTACAGGTCTCTTTTCAATGCACTATAAATCAGTTTGTCTACTGGGTGGCAGCGGTTTTGTCGGCAGGCATATCGCAAGTCAGCTTGCAGCAAAAGCTTATCACGTACATATTCTTAGCCGACGAATGTCGCATTGTCATGAGCTACGCGTCTTACCCAATTTACAAATTTCTGAAATCAATATTCACGACCAAAATCAATTGAACATGGCCACTGCCAATATGGATGTGGTAATAAATCTGGTCGGAATCTTAAATGAAAAACAGCATAATGGCGACGGCTTTCACCGAGCCCATGTTGAACTTGCTCAAAAAGTACTTAATGCATGCCAACACAATAAAATCACTCGCCTTCTACATATGAGTGCACTTAACGCAAATGCATCACAGGGCACCAGCCACTATTTGCGCACCAAAGGCGAGGCAGAAAACCTGACTCACTCATTTTCCGGTGACATAGCGGTTACCAGTTTTAGACCATCTGTCATTTTTGGCGCTGATGATAGCTTCTTTAATCGCTTCGCTTCAATTCTAAAACTAAGCCCTCTAATCTTTCCTCTGGCTTGCGCGCACGCAAAATTCTCACCTATATATGTAGAAGAAGTCGCTGAGTTTTTTGTCGACGCGATACACAACAAAGCATCGTTTAATAAAAGAATTGATCTTTGTGGCCCTGAAACATTTAGCCTTAAGGAACTAGTCTGTTTTACCAGCCAACAAATTGGCCGTAAACATTGGGTTATTTCTTTACCTGATATAATTTCAAAGCTACAGGCCATTCTGCTTGAATACGTCCCGGGCAAACCATTCTCAATAGACAATTATAATTCTTTACAAATAGATAGCGTATGCAGTCATGCGCAAATATACAATGCTAAAAAATCTTTAAAATCAATTGTCCCAAGCTATTTAGGCCATAAGAACCAATTTTATAAAGATGATCGGTTTAGACAGCAATCTAGAAGAGACCTGCTCTAACGCTATATTTATATCCTATGCTATGATCAGCTTTTCTATGATAATTTCTGGCGGTGGCTATGGACAAGCTAAAAAGTAGTGAATTTATACAATCTGTAATTCGCTTATGCATAGGAACTCTCACCTTCTTCTATATTTCTGCTGGCATTAACAGCGGTTATTTTGATGTTTCATATCAAACCCTTAACACCTTTACTACTGTGTTTTTTAGTATCAGCATTATTAATATTTTTAGCATATTTTGGAAAACAAACTCTACGCCTCGCCGTTATGCCGCATTAATCTTTGACATAGCAAGTACGACTTTTTCATCTTATTTAACCGGCGGTATCAATAGCGTATATGTTCTGGTTTATTTATGGATTTACATTGGCTATGGCACACGCTATGGACTGCGCTTTTTAGGTGCCGCCGTTGTCCTTACATTAATTGGCTACAACCTGCTATTACTCACAGAAGATGCATGGCATTTACTCACACTTGAAGCTATCGCCTTTTTATTGCTTATCATTGCGCTGCCCGCTTATTTATATTCTTTACAAAAACGCCTGATGCATAGCGCCGATATTGCCACCCAGGCAAACAATGCAAAAACAGAATTTTTATCTAATATGACACACCAAATACGCACGCCTATTGGTGGTATCGTTGGCATGGTTAATCTTTTAAACAAAACAAATCTAGACCACCAACAAAAGCAATATTTGCAAGCACTCAGTCAGTCTAGCCATGCCTTACAAGATATTATTGATGATGTAATTGATTTTTCCAGCATTGAAAAAGGCAATGTTTCATTTAATCAATCTCGCACTAACCCCCACTTACTTATTGATAGCCTGATTCATAGCCTGGCACCACTCAGCTATGAGAAAAATCTTGAACTCTCCTGCTACATTGACAAATCCATTCCCGATGAAGTTAATTTAGATTCACAACGTTTTCGCCAACTACTGTCTAATTTAATTCGCTACGCTATTGAACACAGCAGTCAAAATGATATTTACGTTAGCGCATACGCCAGTGAAGCAGGCTCTAATAATAGCGTTAATAGCTGCATTGAAATTCAATTCACCCAAAACATCAACATGGAACACCTAACATCTAACCAGATACCTGAAACCAATGACGCTCTACCATTACGTATTAGTTACCAACTAACGCGACTAATGAATGGCCTGTTTGAAATTCATTACAGCAGCACAACAGACATTAGATTTAATTTACGCTTCAACTGGGAACCATTAAATCCAAACAAGAGACAGGATATACACTTTACTGGAAAACGCGCTTTAATATATGAACCCAATGACAACAACAAAAATGTACTCGAAAAATATTGCCGCCAATTAGGCATGGAAGTTTACTCAACAGTCGGCCACGATAACCTAATTGCACATATTATCTGGAGCCAACAAAAAAACATGCCTTTTGATGTGCTTATTTTAGGTGAAGGGCGTAAGCATAGAAGCTGCTACGAACTGGTTTTACGCATTCACGACGAAGTACACTGCAACACACCTATTTTATATTCATCCTATTTACATAATATTGAGCAGATTGAAATAGAACAATTACCCACGGTTGAAGAAAATATTATCAAACCAATATCGCTTAATAATTTGAAAAAAGCGCTGCACAATATATTCAATGATCAAGCGCTTAGCGTTGAGTCCATTAGCCCCAAACAAAGCAGCCTAAATATATTAGTTGCCGAAGACAATGAAGTTAATGCCAGTGTTATCTACAGCCATCTCACTGATTTGGGACACAATGTAGATATTGCTACCGATGGCAACACTGCCTTATATGCCATGCATAAGCACCCATATAACCTTGTATTTATGGACTTAAATATGCCCAATATGGACGGCCTGGAAACTACACGCCAATGGCGCAAGCTGGAGAAAAAACACGCTCACTTGCCCATCATTGCTCTAACAGCAAGAGTCACAGCAGATGACCGTATGCACTGTATCGCCGCGGGTATGGACGATTTCATGGCAAAACCCGTGCAAGAAGATCAGCTAATCGCCGTTATTCAAAAGTTCTTCCACTAAGTATTTTTCTGCTCTTCGCTAATCCACCAATAAAACTGGGGAGTTTTTCCTCAGCTTTTGTGGCATTATCCTCTTCTTTAGTAGTCTGGCCTGTACATGCGGCCGACATAATCACCCCAGAATTTATCAAAATACACACCCAGGATTACGTTATGAGCATTACATCATTTCAACCACCAGTACGTACTTTAATGGGCCCTGGTCCTTCAGACGTACACCCAAGAATTTTAAGTGCCCTTGCCCGCCCAACAATTGGTCACTTAGACCCAATGTTTGTCGACATGATGGACGAAGTTAAAAGCATGCTGCAATACGCTTTCAAAACTAAAAACCAGCTAACAATCCCTGTCTCTGCACCGGGTTCTGCGGGCATGGAAACCTGTTTTGCTAATCTTGTAGAGGCGGGAGACAAGGTTATCGTATGCCAAAATGGCGTATTCGGTGGCCGCATGAAAGAAAACGTAACGCGCATGGGCGCAACCGCAGTAATGGTGGAAGACGAATGGGGCAGCGCAGTTGACTGCAACAAAGTTGAAGAGGCTTTAAAAGCGAATCCAGATGCAAAAATTCTCGCCTTTGTTCACGCAGAAACCTCTACTGGCGCTGTATCAGATGCCAAAACACTGTGTGAACTAGCGCGTAAATACGATTGCCTAAGCATTGTTGATGCCGTAACCTCATTAGGTGGCTCAGAGCTACGCGTAGATGACTGGGGTATCGATGCTATCTACTCTGGCACACAAAAATGCCTGTCTTGCACGCCGGGTATTTCCCCTGTGAGCTTCAGCGAAAAAGCCACTAAAGTCATCACATCACGTAAAACACCGGTACAAAGCTGGTTCCTCGATATGAACCTGGTTATGGGCTACTGGGGCGCCAATACAAAACGTGCTTATCATCACACGGCACCGGTTAACGCGATGTACTCATTACACGAAGCGCTTGTAATGTTACAGGACGAAGGCCTGGAAAATGCGTGGCAGCGTCATTACGACAACCACCTGGCATTACGCGCAGGCTTAGAAGCCATGGGCTTAAACTTTGTCGTAAATGAAGCGGATCGTCTACCACAACTAAACTCTGTAAGCATTCCAGAAGGCGTTGATGATGCCGCGGTTCGTAGCCAGCTGCTAAACCAGTTCAACCTGGAAATCGGTGCAGGCCTGGGCGCACTTGCGGGCAAAGTATGGCGCATTGGCCTTATGGGGCATAGCAGCCGTGCAGAAAACATCATGCTATGCCTAAGTGCGCTTGAAGCTGTATTGGGCGACAAATGCAATCAGGGTGTTGCGATTGCAGCAGCACAGGCGGTATTAGCTAAGCAAAGCTAACATAGTCGTAGCTAAAGCTACACTCCTACTGTAGGAGCGTAGCTTTAGCTCGCGATTTTCCTCTAAAACTACCCCAACCAACAAGCATCCCACAAAGCATAATCCTCAACTCGCACAACCAGGCCTGCACGTAACGGATTCGCAATCACATAACGCGCCACCGTCTTTACATCTTCATCCTTTCGCAATGCTCGATCATGAAAACCCGACTGCCAAACAGGCTCTTTCAAGCCCAACAGTTTCTTAATATAAAAACCGCTTTTAGATTTAACTTGCTGCATCAATACAGACAAAGACACCTCATCCCCTAACCTCACCAGCCAATGCAAATGATCCGGCATAATCACATAGCACAATGTTTCTACATCTAAGCTGTTTGAATACAACTCTTTAACCAATATCCGGGCAGCTCCTAAGTTAAAGAAAATCGGTTTACGTTTTCTGCTCACTACTGTAATCAAATATATTTGACCTGAAATTGAAACACGCCCCTTTCTGAGTGCATGACCTCGATATTGCTCCATTTACAATCCTTTGTTATGCAACCCCATCGCGATCTAAAGATACGCTCCTACAAACAACGCATCTGTAGGAGTTAGCTTTAGCTGACGAAATTCACTCTAAAAACGTCATACACAAGCGACCAATACTTGGCAAATACCCTTCCACTTCTACATAATCATTCCTTTGATTAATGCACCAAGGTAGCTCCAACAAACAGTTAAACAACATCACACGTAGGAGCGACCTTTAGGTCACGATTAGGTATAATCAAAATCATGCAAACCTACCTGGTCGGCGGCGCAGTCCGCGATTCATTATTAAACTACCCCGTTAAAGAAAGAGACTGGGTGGTTGTCGGTGCCACCGTCGAAGAAATGTTGAAGCTCGGCTATCAGCAGGTCGGCAAAGACTTCCCGGTTTTCCTACACCCCAAAACCAAAGACGAACATGCATTGGCTCGTACCGAGCGAAACATTGCGCTCGGCTACAAAGGTTTTGAAGTTCATGCCTCACCGGATGTCACCCTGGAAGAAGATTTAATTCGTCGCGACCTCACCATCAATGCTATCGCACAGGATGAAGACGGCAACCTCTACGACCCCTACAATGGCCAGGCTGATTTGGAAAATAAAATACTGCGCCATGTATCCCCCGCGTTTAGCGAAGACCCGGTACGCGTACTACGCGTCGCACGTTTCGCCGCACGCTACGCACACCTAGGCTTTACCGTCGCTGAAGAAACCCATGAACTGATGCGCAACATGGTAGCAAGCGGCGAAGTAAATTCCCTGGTCGCTGAACGTGTATGGCAGGAATTTCACAAAGCCCTGGGTGAACGCCACCCCGAAATTTTTATAGAAGTATTAAAAAACTGCGGCGCACTAAAAGTCATCCTGCCAGAAATAGATGCACTGTTCGGTGTACCACAACCCATCGAACATCACCCAGAAATCGACACCGGTGTTCACACCATTATGGTACTGCAACAGGCCTCACTGTTAAGTAAAGAACCGATCACGCGTTTTGCAGCCCTGTGCCATGATTTAGGTAAAGCCCTAACCCCAAAAGAAAAATGGCCCAGCCATCACGGCCACGAAGCCGGTGGCCTAAAACCCATCAGGCAATTATGTAAACGCCTACGCGTACCCAAAAACTTTCAGGAACTCGCCTGCGTCACTGCCGAGTTTCATTTGCACGTACATCGTGCCTTTGAAATTAAGAACTCAACGCTATTACGCACCATAGAAAAATTAGATGGCTTGAGAAAACCCGAACGTTTTGAGCAGTTTTTAATAGCGTGCCTTGCAGACAGTCGCGGTCGCACCGGTTATGAAACCAATGATTATCCACAGGCAGATCGTTTTCGTGAAGCGTTGGATATTATTAAGGATATAGATATAGAACCGTTTAAAGAGGCTGGTTTACAGGGCAAGGCGATGGCAGAGGCAATTCATACGGCCAGGCAGAGTGCATTGGATAAGTTGTTGACGATTGTTGAAGGTTAGTTAATTTTTTGGGTTATCACGTCAGATAGCTACAATTAGATGTCGCAGACTTATTGAACTAGATAATGAAGACAGATACCACTCAATATTCTGCACCTGCTCACGCTATAAAACTCCATGTCATTGATTATCTAAGCAATTAAATAGACGTTAACTACCCTAACTACAACACAGGCTACAAATATAATTATTATTCAGGTTTTGGTAGATCTGGTTCTTTATACCATGTAGAGTTTTTTTGGAGAGTTTTCTTAACACCTCCTGTTTTTTTCCCAAACACTTCTCCATGTGCAGGGTCATTTTCCAATGGCTTTCTCATTATCCCTTGATTTTTACTACGGGGAATGTAAGCCGGAAATGAAACAAGAGAAAAATTCTCATGCCCTATTAAGACCGAATCTGGAGATAAACCTTCTTGCTCCAACGTATCGCCAAGGGCAATAGACATTGGACTTCCGTCTGGGTGATTAGTGAAAACTGCGGATGATGGGCGCCAACAATTCGTATTGTCATCCCAAATGATTTGTTTAACAGGCGGACAAGGCTGATTCATAACTCTACGATACAATAACGTATCATCATCGATGGTTTTATCATCCTCCATCTCTTCCGGTTCATCAGCTGCCGACACTATAAACTTCCTTGGGTTTACTGCATCAGCCTTGAGCCTGCGCTCTTTCAGTCAGCAAGTTTATATAATGTACCAATAGCGATAAATCATAGTTAATCTCGCCTTCCCAACCACCTTCTTCATCTCGTCCGTCCTCAAAACAAACACGAGATGTAGATAATGACTCAACTTCAATCTCAAGATCTATACCAGAGATATGCCATTCCAATTGGATGCTTCCATTTGCTGATGGCACAGTTTGTGGAGCAGGCGTATGGGCCTGCATGATATCAATTAAAAGATCATCTACAGCTTTTGCTACATCTGATGAGATTCTATTTGCACCATAAGAATCCCAGTTATCATTAAGCGAAAGGATAGCGTAAAGATCATTTGTAATTTGCCTGTACCACTCAGGTACCCTCTTCTGATCTAAAGTAACGATATTACTTTTAGATGGTTTTGCATCATTCCCAATATCTAATACATCTTGGCCAAAATGCCCTTCCATCGTAAATACTGATTCTCTTTTTGCATTCATTTGCTTATCTCTCTCTGCACCATAAATCATGCATTTTCTGAGTTGTCATTTTAGTAAAAGCACGAACTATTTTCTCTCTACCCATATCCATAAACTTCATTACACCGTCTAACCCTTCACCCAATGGGCGACCTCGTAGAGTTAACTCAACAACAAAAATTGGCTTATCACCATTAACAGTAAATGCGGGCTGCACATTAACATGTAAACGACCTACAAACTGGCCATTATCATCATTGATAATATGCTTAATATTAATCTGGGCACTTTCAATATCTGCTATTCCTGACAGATCATAATCATTTGACCAACCCAAGAAGACATCGCTCAGGTGATCATGTGCTATATCAGCACCAATATGATTAATATAACTAACTTCACATTGATTTGGCTTCAATTCGCCCATACCGTTGTTTTGATAAAAGCTACTAAGTGTCTCTAAATTATTTAAAAACTGTGAGCGAATATGTTGTTCATATCGTGGATATTCATCATCTACACTTCGCTGACGCCAATTTCTAATGAAACGATCAGGCTGTATCTGCACTAACTCACGTTCATCCATACTAATAAACCATGCACGGGGCAACGCAGCTGAATTAAATGATTCGAGCCTAATACGTGATAGTTCACTAATAGGTTGCTTTCTTGCACCTGTCTTCTCAAAACTTGGATCTATAGGAGCATGGTTCTCTACCACAGGAAAATGCTCTTTAAAGTTTTCCCACAAAGAGCCATATGTAGTTATATCAAACGCCTGAATAGGTTCATATTGAACCCCAAAGAAAACTTCGTTAAGAGGCGGAGACTTAAAGCTTGGGATGGATTCGTTCATTATATTGAGATTATCTTCATGATGCTCTATTTGTAATGAAATACCTATTTATCAGATATAACATCTGACTGATTAATTGAAATTAAGTTCTTCAATTATCAGTATATTACATTAATATCAACAATATTTCTTATATTAGATTATATTTTCCATTACGTGCCTTTAAAAACCAATAATAAATAGTAATAATCTGGTTATTCATGGGAGGGGGCTTCATTACGCATGACCCTCGGGCTATGCGAGCATGCTCAAAAACGCTCCCCGCATTTTTTTCCTGCAGCCAAAAAAGTAAACAAAAAGCCCGCTCGCCTTTGTCGCTAGCCCTCATAAAAAACATGAGGGTTCCTGAAAACTGTTTATTACTCCTTTCATTATTTTATTAAACTGTTACTCCATTTCTCTTTTACCGGGTCGTTTCGATGCGCCATCCGGGCTTATTCGAAACTTGATTTCACATCCCTGTTAAATCACCCCTATAACTGTACAGTTTTCAGCTAGCAACAGGGCTGGTTGTTGCCAGACTGAAATTAATTACTTCGCTTTATGAAAAATATTGTCATCCCTGAATGTTTTTATCAGGGATCCAGTATCTTTACGTAATTCAAGGTCACTGGATTATAGCCCTCGTCCTGAGGGCTACCCTTCGGGTCAGGCAAAGCCTGATTAAATTCGATCCATCCGAATTTATCCAGCTAGAAGCATGCTGAAATGACGACAATATTTTGTTTTTGTAGGGTGGAACAAGCAACGCGGTTCCACCAATCGCAGCGACAATGATGGATCCACTTCGTTTGATCCACCCTACCCGATAATTAAATTTTGTTTTTGCAGGCGTTAGCATTAGCTGACGATGTTTCGTTCAGCGTTTCGCGAGCTAAAGCTGCGCTCCTACGGTGACATTGATTCTACTGAATTATGATTTATTATTTGGGCTTGCGACAAACTTCCCTGTGACTTGCCGAAAATTGTTTCTACCCAAGGGTAAAATCACAGGGATGTGATTTTAAGTGGCGATAAGCCAGGACGGCGCATCGACACGACCTGGCAACAACGCTTTAATCTCACAGATCAAAACATTCTCAATATTCATTCGTAGAATTTTCGGGAACCCTCATTAGCTTTTTTATGAGGGCAAGTGACCGGGAACGGCAGTCTTTTGCTTACTTTTTTTCTGCTGTTGCAAGATTAAAAACGTCTGGAACGTTTTTGAACATGCTCTGCATAGCCCGAAGGGTGAAAGCCAGGGATGACTTTCATAGAAGTAAGGCGCCAGCAGGCGAGCCTTGAAACTTCAGCTCATGACTTTGGTTACACCTGTAAAAATCCCCCAGCTAAAAGCACGCTGGAATGACGGCACTCTTTTGGTTACTTTTCTATTGCTGCTGACTAAAAAATGCGGGGAGCGTTTTTGAACATGCGTTGCATGGCCCGAAGGATGCAAGCCAGGGATGGCTTACATATAGAAAAGTGACTCGCCAACAGGCGAAACTTAGACGTTCAGCCGGTGACTAAGTGTGCGCCCGTAATACACAAACAGAACTATCCCCAACCCCTCATCACCCCATAAGGGCAAGTACCCCAAACAAAGGGAGCAAAAAACCCTCAAATCGCGTAGAATCCGCCCTTAAATTTTTGCTTATTAAACCGTTCCAAAACATCAAGTTTAAGCAGCAATACCTTCACCCCTTACTAACATGACGCATAACCAATGACTGATAAGACAATAGCAACTCACAACGGTAATTTTCATGCAGATGATGTTTTCAGTATCGCTGCACTTAAGAGCATACTGCCTTCTATTAAACTCATTCGCACACGTGATTTAGAGCTTATCGGCAAGGCAGATATTGTAGTTGATGTAGGCGGTGAATATGACGCGGATACAGACCGTTTTGATCATCATCAACGGGGTGGTGCTGGTGAGCGCGAAAATGGTATTCCTTATTCTTCATTTGGTTTAATTTGGCAGAAATATGGCTTAGAAATATGCCAGGGCAACCAGGACGTAGCCAATGCGGTTGATGCAGGTCTGGTATCAACGATAGATGCCATCGATTGTGGTCATGTTGAAGGTGTTACTAAAGGCATTACCCTTAGCCAAACAATTGGAATGTTTAACCCGACCTGGCAAGAAGATAGTCACTTTGATACCTGTTTTGATGAAGCGGTTGAATTTGCATCACGTGTTTTAACACGGTTCATTGCATCTGCTAACGGTGGCATTAGTGCGAAAGCAATTGTGGCTAAAGCGATTGATGATGCAGAAGATCCAAGAGTAATTGTATTAGAAAAATATACCCCGTGGAAAAGAACGGTTCACGCCTTATCTGAAGAGGCTTTATATGTGCTTTATCCATCGCAGACTGGCGAATGGAGAATTCAAACCGTACCTGTTGAACTCGGTTCATTCGAAGACAGAAAATCGCTGCCTAAACCATGGGCTGGCTTATCCGATAAAGAACTTAAAGAAGTAACCGGTATTGATGATGCCATGTTTTGCCATAATGGTTTATTTATTGCGGGTGCAGAATCATTTGAAAGCACGATGAAAATGGCATCCATCGCACTTCAAGAATAATAAAAGTGCTATCAAAAATAAAAAAATGATATTTGGAGCCAGAGTAAAAACTCCTCACATTAAAACCCTAACCCTACAGGCATAAAATCTAGCTATGCACTACAATCCCAAGGCTCGTCTGCTGGCACCTCACTTTTTACTACAACCCAAAAAGTAAGCAGAGCCACGCAGATATTTTAAATCAGAATTAATTATTCTCTGAATTTTTTATCCACTATTCATAAGCCTTACCTACTCTAGAATAATCATAACTACCACTAGAGCCCATCAAAGACACAGCATCATTTTCGCTGTCACCCTCATAGCTGCCATAGCTGGGATCAGTTTTTATATTGGATTGACTGGAGACATGGGAGGCTGAAAACATACCGGCATTCATAATCAGGGCGTTACCCTGAGCACTCTCACTTTTGCCATTGCCTGTACGAGCATCATAAACGACATAGCCCACACCCATACTGCACACCGCACCAACGGCGATAAATTTCGCCAAAATCACTTGGGATATCATTCAAACACTCACAATGTTTCATCTCGGGTGAGTATGTACGATTGTCATTTAATGAAACATTGTACGAAACAATAGGTTATTTTTTACATGAAAGAATCACCCGAATGGGTTACATAATAGAATAATACTTTACTCTAGTCCTTTGTTGTTTTGATTTGACTATGCCAGGAAAGCTTATTTATACTGCTTATACTTTGAAAAATAATTCTTCCACAAATCCTCTACATAAACTGCCGCGTATTCTTAAGAAGAATTTAGAGCAAAATCTATGTGTCTGTAATGAGGTTCTTAAGATAGATATTATCAATGCCATCTTAAATGGCGCTACAACTGTGGAAGAGATAAAAAAACAGACCTATGCAACAATGGGAAGCGGCTGTTGCACTCAACAGGTAAAGCGCTTGATTGAATGTCTTAGTTCGACAAAATTAGAGAAGTAACTCTCTTACCCTCTCCTTTTTAGAACAGGGCAGAGTAAAAACTCTTCGTAATCAATAAGACCAGGGTTAAATTAATCACTTCGATTTATAAATAATTTCTTTATTAATTAATAAATTTCACCTTGATTTTTTGTGGCGCAGAACAGGCAACACGGTTCCAGCAATTGCCGCTACAATAGTGGATCCACTTCGTTTGATCCACCCTACTCGATAATTAAATTTTATTTTTGTAGGCGTTAGTTTTGGCTGGCGATGTTCCGTTTGACGTATTGCGAGCTAAAGCTGCGCTCCTACAGTGATGTTTTTTATGCGCCCAAGTGGCCAGGAACGGCGATTTATTTCGGCACTCAAATCGCAGCCTGCTCCGATATAAGCCCATTACACAAATTGAACGAATCCAATCTGTTCACCATCGACCTGGTAAACCGTGATTTCAATGCACTGGTGCTCAATTACAGCTATGCCAGACTGGCACCAATAAACCCGAACCCACAAATCAGTGCTAGTATCAGTTAAAAGGAGTGCTTAAGATGACTGAACACAGACACACCCACCGGGTTGATTTTGACAGCCTGGTTGAATTTGAAACGAGCGAATGTAACTACATATGTGAACTTGTTGATATTTCACTTCAGGGCGCTTTAATCGCCGCCTGTTCAGGTGCAACCCCTGATGCAGACACCCCCTGCAAAATCACCATCAAACTTGATGATACCGGTGAAAGCAAAATCATCATGAAAGGCCGCATCGCTCGCAAGATAGAAAACCGTGTTGGCATCCATTGTGACTCCATTGATATTGACAGCATGACCCACCTGCGTAGGCTGGTCGAATACAATCTTGGAGATGTAAATCTAGTAAATCGTGACTTCGAAACGCTAGTTCACGATCATAGCTAATTTATTCAACTGGTATGAACTTATTCATCATCCAGACTTTTGCTAACACGGGCCGTGCTAAAATCAAACTAAATAGAATCAATGAACAGGACTCCCTACAGGCCAAACTAACTTATTTTACGGATAGTAAGGAAAAATCGCGGAATGGAGCGTCGGATGCTATTAGCCAGGCGGATGCGGTTATTGTTTTTAACCATGAATCATGCATGACATCTGACAATACGAAATGGGTAATAGAAGTCGCCGAACAGATGAGCAAAGAAATAATTGAACTGAATGACCATAAAGAAAATGCCGCTGCGTCATTAAAACTACAGGCATTAAAAATACTGAGTAAATAGCATCAGCGAATCAGCCGTGCTTCGAACCAAAAAAGTAATTTTGCAAACGACGTTTTAGCCAGTAGCCATGCTAATAATACACCCGCTGTATTGGCAAACATATCACTCACTTCAAAGTAACGCACTCCACCAAAATCCTGTAAAAACTCAAGGCTAATACCCATCGTTATAAATACTGCGGCCAGGATATAACGTGTTTTTTGTTGCTGATAGATTTGTATAAACCAGCCCATCAAACCAAAATAACCTACAACATGCATTACTTTATCCTGCATATCAAAATCAATATCAATAACGACAGGGTCACTTATAAGCGATGAATAAATGACAAATACCACCATGGCATAACCAATGGATAACCATAGCGGTTTCAATTTCAAATGCTTCATTATGTAATATCTGCAAACATGATAAACAGGAACAGGGCTAGAATTATTCTATAAATAACAAATGGCATCATACCCATTTTTTCTAAAATTTTTAAAAAGTAATGAATACAAAAATAGGCACTCACGCCGGATAATAATGCACCTAGCATTAAAGGCTGCATATCATCAATACTTGCGGTTTCTAAATAATCGAGTGTTGTTAAGCCACCGGCCAATACAATAACGGGAATAGATAATAAAAATGAAAAGCGTGCTGCAGCCTGTCGGCTTAGGCCTAAAAATAAAGCCGCCGTCATGGTGGCGCCCGAACGTGATGTGCCGGGTATTAATGCCAGCGCCTGCGCCAAACCGATAAATAAAACATCCAGCCATTTAATGCTGTATTCATCTCGGTTGCCGCGTGCCCTGGCATCGGCCCACCACAATAAAAAGGCAAAAACCAAAGTCGCGCTGGCTAAAACATAGGGATGACGTAAATGCTCTTCTATTAAATCTTTAAATAACAGGCCTACAATACCCACCGGTATAGTAGCAAACAAAACAGCCCAGGCCAGTTTCGCATCTTGATCCAGGCCTTTACCTAATACCGAGCCTACCCATGACACGGTCATCTTGCTAATTTCTTTACGAAAATATAAAACAACGGCGGCCAAGGTGCCGACATGCACCGCCACATCAAATGCCAGCCCCTGATCTTCCCAACCCGTTAAAATAGGTACGAGTATTAAATGCGCCGAACTGGATACCGGCAAAAACTCCGTTAAACCTTGCACCATAGCCAGTATTAAAATCTGTATAAAATCCATTGTTGTCCTATTTATTTATCGAATATTTTATGTGACATTTTTAAAAACACTTTCTCTATAATTACAAGCTGTAGCGTAAATCTCGAACTTCAAAACCGGGCACATTATCGTCCAGACCTTTTGATAAACCCAGCACTTTAAAGCGCTCGCCCATTTCACCCGGCAGACTCAAAGTTTTCATTTGTTGCACCAGTTTAAAATTTTCCAGTTCGCTTTTAGTTTCTATGCTTTCTACCAGCTCAGCCAGGCCACAGTTAATTAAAAAATTACCCTGCGATGTAAAACCATCCACGTCTAACTGATTTTCTAAAGCGGCCTCGGCGACGGCGGTGAAATCAACAAAGGCGGTTAAATCCTGCAAGCCGGGATACCACAAAGGCGCATCTAGTGCGCGATGATGATAATAACCGATAAAGGTTCCCATATCTCGCTCCGCCGAATAAAACTCACTGCGCGTATAACCATAGTCAATTAAATAAATGGCACCCTGATTAATACACGCAGCCAAGGATTTTATCCACGGCGCAATATTTAAATTCAGCTCACTGCAATATTCAAATCCTGGCGTCGTTGCAATGTGTAGAGCCTCAACCTGTTGGCGCACTTCATCACCGGCTGGGCGATAACTTAAAGCTAGCTCACCCTCTTTTACCGCGACACCCTGTTGCAATACCTCGCCATTTTTAATAGCAAAGCGCGTTACCGGCATGGCATCCATCACTTCATTAGCAATGACAATTACATTAATGGGATTTTCTGGCAGTTGATTTAACCACTGTACTCGCGGCAATAAATCCGGCACGCGCTGCTGTAATACTTCATATTGTCGCTGCTGCAAATCTGCACTCAGCTCTACAATGAAATAGTTCTCGGGCAGCTGGCCTAGTGTATTTAATGCATATAATAAATCCGCCGCGAGCTTGCCCGAGCCCGCGCCAAACTCCATCAACTGGGCATTGGGTAGTTCGGCCAATAATTTCGCAACGGGGTTCGCCAGGGTTTGCGCAAACAGGGGGCTTACTTCGGGAGACGTAATAAAGTCACCCTGTTCACCAAACTTTTGCAGGCCCGCACTGTAATAACCCAGCCCCGGTGCATATAATGCCAGCTGCATGTAATGCGCAAAATCAATCCAGCCAGCGGCCTGATGAATTGCCTGCACGATCACCTCATGCAGTTTCTGGCTGTGCTGCTTTTCAATTTCTGTGGGTTCAGGTAAGTCGAGACTTTGCATTAATGCTACAATTTATTTTTTATTTGTTTGCGTGCATTCTATGACACAACCATCACAGATCAAAACCGCATTAATCACCGGCGCTGCGGCGCGCATTGGTGCCGAAATTTCACGCACGCTGCACGCGGCAGGCATGAACATTGTTATTCACTACCGATCTTCTGCCGAGCAGGCCAATGCCCTGCGTGATGAGCTAAATAAGCAACGTGCAAATTCAGCCCATACATTACAGGCAGACTTATTAAACACGCCCACGCTAAACGCATTAGTAACACAGGCCGCAGAAGTCTGGGGCGGGCTAGACGTACTGGTTAACAATGCCTCGAGCTTTTACCCAACGCCGGTGGGTGAAATTACCGAGGCACACTGGGATGACTTAATGGGCAGTAACCTTAAAGCACCCATTTTCCTGTCTCAGGCAGCAACACCTTATTTAAAAGCCTCTCAAGGCTGCATTATTAACATTGTCGATGTACACGGCTTCCGCCCGATGAAGGGGCATCCCGTGTACTGCGCGGCCAAGGCAGGCCTTGCCATGCTCACACAATCACTGGCCAAAGAGCTAGGCCCGGAAATCCGCGTAAACGGTGTGGCACCCGGCGCCATTATGTGGCCAAGCAGTGAGCTTGATCCGGCAACGCAGGAATCGATTCTGCAACGCACCGCATTGAAACGTCAGGGTAGCCCTGAAGACATTGCGAAAACAGTGAAGTTTTTAGTGATGGATGGTGACTATATTACTGGACAGGTGATTCCAGTGGATGGTGGGCGCAGCATTAATATTTAGCCGCCTGGTTTTTCAACTTACATATTAAAGTCAAAAAGAATCGGCTCTAACACCTCTTTACCCTTATCAAAGGCATCCCAGAGCTCAGCATAGCTTTGTTTGGCAATGGGGTGAATACGCTCAGGGGCGATTTCCGCCAGGGGCCATAATACAAAGGCCCGTTCGAGAATTTCGTCACGGGGTATTTCCAGCTTACCTTCATGCAGTATTAAGTCGTCGTATAACAATAAGTCTAAATCCAGCGTTCGCGATGAAAAGCGCGGGCCACTGCGGTCACGCCCATGCTCATCTTCTATCTGGCGTAATGCCTGATACACCGATTGCACATCATCCGCAGTTTGCAGCGCAATCACCATATTATAAAAATCTTCACCCTCGAACCCGACGGCCTCACTTTTATATACCGATGACAGTTGCAACTCGCCAAAACGCTGGCGCAGCGCGTCCACACCAGAGCGAGTTAATACCTCGCGGTCGATATTGCTACCTAAGCTGATGTATACCCAGGCCATATTAGCCCTTACTGCGCTCAATCAGCACGCCGACTCCTGTGAACCAATCATTTTTTCTCTCGCTCTATCAGCACACCGACATCCTGTGAACCTGTCACCGCACCGGGCTTGCTCAGGCGCAGCTTCATCCACGGCACATTAAACTCGTTGAGCACGATTTGCGCACAGTTTTCAGCCAAAGCCTCTACCAGCTGAAATTCCGAGTTACGTACAAACTCAATTAAGCGCTTAGCCACCGACTTATAATCCAGCGTATCGTCTATATGATCGGTTTCACCGGCACGGCGAATATCCGTACCCATTTCCAGATCCAGGCTAACAATCTGCCGAATTTCTCTTTCCCAGTCATAAATACCGATGACTGTTTCAATGCGTAGGTCGCGTATATATACAATGTCCATAGTGCTCTGCTTTTCGGCCTGCTGGTTGGCGATAATCTGTATTCTATTAAATTTCAAGGTGTTAGCAGCTTTAATCCCGCTAAATTCGGCCTTCACTATACAGCTAAGTATTCCTTGCTGCCAATATCTCTAACAGCCAGCGATAAAATGCCATGAAAGATTCCAGATAATTGCCGATATTTTAGCCAGAAAGCCGCAGAATGACTTGTTTAGAGGCAGCGAATCCGTTATGATCACGCCCCTCAGATTTCCAGAGCTTGTCGGCATTGCCTCAACAGGTTCTACATATATTTAAAGTTTTTGACTGGAGTCATCCATGGCCAGAGTATGTCAAGTCACCGGTAAGAAGCCGATGTCAGGTAACAATGTATCACACGCAAAGAACCGCACACGTCGCCGTTTTTTGCCTAATTTACACAACCACCGTTTTTGGGTGGAGAGTGAGCAGCGCTTTGTAAAACTGCGTGTTTCTGCTTCAGGTATGCGTCTTGTTGATAAGAAAGGCATCGATAGCATTCTTGTAGAAATGCGTGCTCGCGGCGAAAAGGTTTAAGGAGTTACATCATGCGTGAAAAAATTAGACTAGTTTCATCTGCTGGTACAGGTCACTTCTACACCACAGATAAGAACAAGAAAAACATGCCAGAAAAAATGGAGATCAAAAAGTTTGATCCCACTATTCGTAAGTATGTAATGTATAAAGAAGCTAAAATTAAGTAAGCTTTTTTATAGGTAGAAAAGCCCGCTACAGGCGGGTTTTTTTATGTCTCAATTTTGTGAACTGCGTAGGCACTAACATCCGAATATCACTGCCTGCTTTGCATAATTGATCTATATTACTACTGGCACAAAAAGAAACCCCCACTGGAACTGGACGAGCAATGGCTGAAATATTTATTGGGCGACAACCTATCTACACGCGAGATCTGGAAGTTTATGCCTACGAGCTCATGCCTCACCTCACCAGCGACGCTGATCGAACACTCAGCGCCGATACCGCTACCTCCCAGGTTATCATTAATTCCTTTATGGAAATTGGCATTGATAAACTGGTCGGCAAAAAAATTGCATTTCTTACCCTCACCGAACACTTTTTACATAGCGACTACGAACTACCCCTGCCCGCCGACAAGGTTATTTTAAAAATACCCTCTTATATTAATGTCACCCCCGAAGTGATTAGCGGCGTAGAAAACCTTGCAAAAGCAGGCTTTAAACTGGCGCTAGATAACTACCTGCAACACCCCGCACTACAAGCACTTTCCAGTATGGCGAGCGTTATCGACATTAATATAGAAGATTTAGCAGACGCAGAAATTCGTGCTCACCTACGCATACTTAAAAAACTTCACCCCATTGTGTTAGCCGATCACGTCACCACACATGAAAAATATGAAATTTGTCGCGATGCCGGTGTGGATTATTTCCAGGGCTACTTTTTAAACCGCCCACGCATCATAAAAGGTGAATCACTCGACTCAAATCAAATGAGCGTGATCAACCTGCTATCAACGTTGCACAATCCAGAAACCGATACTGATACTATTGTTGATGTCATCAGCAAAGATATTTCTCTCAGCTATAAACTCGTGCAATTAATGAACTCGGCGTTTTTCTCACGCAACAGCAAAATTGATTCCATACAACACGCCACGGTCATGTTAGGCCGTAAGCAACTGTGTACCTGGGCATCGATGATGGCGCTAAGCGGCATGGATGACAAACCCCGCGAACAGGTGCGCATCTCGATGATCCGCGCGCGCAGCTGTGAGCTACTCGCCACAAAAGCCGGGCTAGCCAATGCAGATGTGTTTTTCACCGTGGGCATGTTCTCCTCACTAGACTTACTCATGAATCGCAGCCTGGAAGAACTCATTACGCCACTGCCTCTAGCGGACAATATCAGCGCCGCGCTGTTAAACCGCACAGGTGAATTAGGCGAAGCTCTCAACTGCACACTGGCACAGGAACAGGGCGACTGGGTAAATACCCGCTTTGCAAACCTAACGCCAGAAGATCTCTCCGATACCAATATAGAAGCCATTAACTGGGCTGAAGATGTACTGAATAATATTTAATCAGCTCGATTAACATCTGCAACAAAATTTCAGCGTCTAATTAAAAAGCCACCTACACAATTAGATTGACCATAATCCACTATAAAAATATTCCTCTCCATCCCTCACCGCCTCTAATATATTCCATCATGCCCACAGCACAAATTAATTGTCCATTACATCAGCTTTTTGTGTTTAAGTGTTTACAACTCAAAGAAAAAGCAGTAAACATAGCTCTCAAAGCAATAAGAATACTCAAATAATGAAATTTGATACGTGAAATCTCCGCATAGGCTACAACCACGAAACACTATAACGACTTGCTATAGCCGGTAAAAAACTTAGGCAACACGTATAAAAAGGAAGATAATAATGACAAAAAAAAATGCGTTTAAATCACTCCTATATATCTTTATTACACTTTTTTCAATAGCCTTATCTGCCGCAACGTGTAATGAAGAATCGCCGAACCACAAAGCTGAAGGAGATAAATATTTCGACTTGAATGAAACGCCTTCATTAACAAGAGCACAAAAGAATGCCATAAAAGCCTTTATCAAACCATTCACTGGAAAGCGTTTACAGGGAATCGCCACCATAACCGAATGCGTAGGGCCGGAAAGAATCGCAAAAGAAAAAACAATCCATGAAAAATTGAAAGCAAAAGTATCCACCCTATCTGATGGCCAGTTACTTATTAAGCTTGATGTTTACAATCAAGATAAAAAAATCACATACAACGAAACTTTAAAATACTTTGGAAAACAGACCTCACAAGAAATAAAAAAGCTAAATGAAAATGAAATAAGCATTGTTTCAAAATATAGAAAAAGAAGACCCGGAAACAGCGGAAGCCACGCCATCTTCACTGAAGAAATAATTAACCTTAAATCAAAGAAAAACACCTTGACCATATCGACCATTCGCTACACTTCTGGTTATTTTGCAATACAGCACGAAAGAAAATTATATTTTTAGTCACCACAAACAATAGAGCCAGAGAACAACTCTTTATAATATTAGAGTTTTTACTCTGACCCCAATACCCCCAATAATATTTAAGGAAATTATATGCACACAAAAAAGATTTCTATTGTTTTATCGGTTTTTGTATTAACACTTATCTCATTTAATACACTAGCAAATAATCTAATAAGGTTCTATACAGAACATGATTCTTATCAGCTAGTACCGCCTAGTAGGATCACAAATATTTATATTGACGTCGGAGACAATGAAGCCGAGATTTATATTGATGGTGACAAGTCGGTATTATGGAAAATAACCTTAGAAGATATTCCCGAAAATGAAGCCTTGAAATTAGTTGAATCTATATACTCTGTTACCCGTAAAGAAATTTTGAACGTAAAAGTTAATTCATTCAATTAGCATAACAACAAACAATAAGTGTCAGAGAACAATTGTTTCTAATATTAGATGTATTAGCTCAAACGTAATCTGACATTTACTTTACTCGGGGATGGACCGCCGTTTTTTGCACTCCGTCCCCTGTTGTGATACCGATCTGATTGGGCAGAGTAGTGAACGACTGCGTATTACTCTTGGTGGCATCAATCAGGGGACAGAGCACCAAACAGCGGTGGCCTTTCCCCGAGGGAGATGCGCCATAAACAACAACGTTTGGAACGTTTGGGGTCAGAGGAACGTTTGTGGAACGTTTGGGGCCAGAGTAAAAACTAATGATCCATATAGAAAAACATCAGGTTAGACTTACAATTTACACAATGAAAATTAAGGCGATAGCTTACAACTAACCATCATTCACAGCTAACATTATGCTTTTAATAAAACCGGACAACACAGTGCAAACCACCCCATCACCCTGCGTAAGAAATTGCTGCCTTGATGAAGATAATATTTGCCTGGGTTGTTTTCGCAGCATTGAAGAAATTATGCGCTGGGCGAATGCCACTGAAGAAGAGAAACAGGGCGTCATAAAGTTATGCCATACTCGGCGCGAAGCACACGATCTTAAATATAAGCCACTACCCTAAATTAATAAGCACTCACAATCATTCACTAACACTCGAGACCTTAATGGAAAAAATCGTTTTACTTGTTGATGTACAAAACATTTACTACACCACTAAAGCTGCGCACCACTGTAATTTTGACTATAACGCGTTTTGGGCGCAGGCCACTTTAAACCGCGAGGTAGTAAAGGCGATTGCCTATGCGGTTGACCGCGGTGATGAAAAACAGCGGCAGTTTCAGAATATTCTGCGTGCCATTGGTTTTGAAGTAAAACTCAAACCCTTTATTCAGCGTGCCGATGGCTCGGCCAAGGGTGACTGGGATGTGGGTATTACCATTGATGCAATGGAGTACGCGAAAGATGCGGATGTACTGGTGCTGGCCTCCGGCGATGGTGACTTTGATTTGTTAGTAAACAAAGTACGCAATGACTACAACACCTCGGTTGAGGTGTACGGCGTTACGCCACTTACCGCCGCCTCTTTAATAAATGCGGCATCTAAATTTATAGCCATTGACAATGAGCTATTATTAAAACCACAATAATACCTAATATAAAACACGGATTTCTTAACACACAGCCAAATACATGGAGTAAACAAATGGCCCACCACTCAATTGTAGATTTATACACCGAACTCGCGAACAACCCCGATAAAGATTTTGGCTGGGACAAGGGTTTACAAAATGCGCTTAACCACGATTATAAAGACGCATGGGTAAAACAAATTCCCAGCGATGTATGGGCCTATTGCGCGGCGGTTGGCAACCCATTTAATGCTGGCGTTTTTAATACCGGCGACTCGGTACTCGACATTGGCTGTGGCGCAGGCCTTGATCTTTGTGTTGCCGCATTACTGGTGGGTGAACAGGGGCGCGTTTTTGGCGTTGATGTAACCCCCGCTATGGTTGAAAAAGCCACACAGCATGCCAGGCTAGCCAAACTATCAAATATTACCGTACTTGAAGGCTGCATTGAAAAACTTGCCCTTGAAAACGACCGTATTGATGTCGTTATTTCAAATGGCGCGATTAATCTAGCCTCCTCGAAAGAAAATGTGTTTGCAGAAATTTATCGCGTATTAAAACCGGGGGGACATTTATATTTCTCTGACATGATTAAAGATGAAAACAGCCCTCAGACAGGTTGTTGCAGTAGCAATGACTCGAATAATTCATGGGCAGATTGTATTGCCGGTACACTAAAAGGTGATGAGTTAATTAAAATGTTAATTAATGCCGGCTTTAAGGACACGCAACTATTAAATACAAACCACTACAAAACATCGGCTTCTACCATTGGTGCAAGCTTTAGCGCACAAAAATAGTACTCCGCAGTAATTGCTGTAAATCAATGTTGTGAATATCTCACCATGAAACAATAACCATCCGGCGATAACAAAAAGCAACATCATGAGCTCAAAAAAAGATCACTGGGAAAACATCTATAAAACCCGCGACCATAAACAGGTCGGCTGGTATCAGGACACGCCACAAATTTCCTTAAGCCTTTTATCGCAAATTAAGGCTTCACCATCACAATCTATTATTGATGTGGGTTGCGGCGCATCTGTTTTAGTTGATCACTTAATTGAGCAGGGTTATCAGAATATTATTTTAGTCGACCTTTCTAATGAAGCCTTATTAGCGACTAAAACTCGCCTGGCTGAACACGGAAATATACCTGAATACCTGTGCACTGATATTACACAGGCACAATTTAGCAAGCCGTTTGATATTTGGCATGATCGTGCTGTTTTTCATTTTTTAACGCACGACAAAGACCGTACAAATTATATGTTAACACTCGCAAAAAGTTTAGCACCATCCGGTCGCGCTATTATTGGCACATTTTCATTCAATGGCCCAACAACCTGTAGCGGCCTGCCGATTGTGCAATATGATGAAGAAAAAATGAGCGCAGAGCTTGCAAAGTCGGCGCTTGAATTAATCGATTCAGTCACCAGTATCCACACAATGCCTAATGGTGCAGAACAAGAATATTTATACTTTATTATTCGACATAAAAACACTGCGTAAACATCAATCACTAGGTATTTATACGTATACGCAAAGAAAAACAAGCCTGTTTGTGCGAGATAACTATAGCGCCTTAAGCAATTATTTTTTTTAAACTTATGTAGCCCATTCGGGGGGCTAAGTCGCCACCTGCTAAGCTATAACGCAATATTCTCGAAAACATTATGTAAACTCCACCTGAAAAAAACGCTAAAGGTGTTGTTATATAGCTGAATTAGTTATATAAAGCGGGTACACACCAAATAGTTGATAGGAAAGTAAAAGATGAGCAAGGGTACAGTTAAGTGGTTCAATGCAGATAAAGGCTTCGGCTTTATCACTCCAGAAGATGGCGGAAAGGATCTTTTCGTTCACCATTCAGAAATTAAAAACGGCGGCGGTTATGCGACGCTGAATGAAGGTCAGGCGGTTGAGTTTGAAGTAGGACAAGGCCAAAAAGGCCCATGTGCTAACAACGTTATACCGCAGTAAGATTATTTGATTACTGCATTAGCAATAATCAAATAAAAGGGGGCTGGTGCAAACCAGCCCCCTTTTTAATGCGCGCACTGTTTTGGCACGCCGCTTTATTAATGGCTTCAATAAACCATCAATTGCGTTTTAGTAGCAAGTTACCCCAGACATCCACAACACAAGACCAGTGCACATCCAGAAAAGTCGTCGATACTTTTTCCAGTATTAATGCCGGGCCTTTAATGGTTTGCCCACTCACCAACTGTTCTCGCTGGTATACCTGCACCGGCTGAGCAAAGCCAAAACAATTTACTAACAGCACATCGTTTTGCACCGCTTCATGCAGAGGCATTATGTCAGGCAGTGTAAACGGTGGCCTTTCACCCTTAATACTCACGCGCACATTCACCAGCTCTACCGGTATATTTAAGGCATGGCCGTAAGTGCTTTTATGTAGCTGATTAAATGCCTGCTGCAACTCATCTAACCCGGCCTTTGTTGAATCGCTCCAGGGTAAATTTAAGGTGAAACTCTGCCCCTGGTAGCGCAAATCCATGGAACGTTGAACGCTCAGGGCGCTACCACTTAACTCGCTGCGCAGTTCTGCCACGCCCCGTTGCTCTAGCTCAGTGAATTTTTGCTCCAGGTGCAACAAATCACTGCTTAATAGCTCCTGAATAAGCGAACTCGATAACTCACGCGTAGCTTGCGCCACCAACATACCCAGTGCCGATAGCACGCCGCCATATACCGGCACGATGGCACGCGGCATGCGCAGGGCATCCGCCAGTGCACAGACATGTAAGCCACCTGCGCCACCAAAGCAGGTTAATACAAAATCTGCCGGATCATGTCCTCGCTGTACGGAAATTTCACGCAGTGCGCGCACCATATGTTCATTAGCAATGCGCACAACACCCAGGGCAGCTTCTTCAATGGATAAGCCTAAGGGTAGTGCCACTTTTTGCATGGCCTGTTGCGCAGCGCCTATATCCAGCGCCATACCCTTACCCAAGAAACCATCTGCACGTAAGCGGCCCAGTACCAAATTGGCATCGGTTACCGTGGGTTGCGCACCGCCCTTGCCATAACAGGCAGGCCCCGGGTTAGCACCGGCGGATTGTGGCCCCACATTGAGTAGTCCGCCTGCATCGACCATGGCAATCGAGCCACCACCGGCACCGATGGTATGCATATCCACCATGGGCACGGCCACCGGGTAATCGGCGATGCTGCCTTCTGAGGATAATTTAATCTCGCCATCGATTAAGGCGACATCTGTTGAGGTGCCTCCCATATCAAAGCTTAATAACCTCGACTCGCCACTTAAGGCCGCAACGTATTGCGCGCCCATTAAGCCCCCCGCTGGCCCCGACAGCAAAAGCCTTACCGCATTATGTCCCGCCTGCGCCGCATCGATGGTGCCGCCTGAGCTTTGCAACACAGAAAGGCTCGGCGGATTTTCACCGCCACCCGCCGCCAGGCTTTTAGCCAGTTGATTTAAGTAACCCTGCATGAGCGGCCCTACATAGGCATTTAATGTGGTTGCCATACCACGCTCATATTCTTTATATTCTGGCAGTACATCCGAGGAACAACAAACAAAGGGCGCATTGTCAGCCGCACCTGAATACATTTTTTCTATTGCCCGCTTAAGCGTTTTTTCCTGCTGCGCATCTAAAAATGAAAACAATAAGTTAATCGCCACGGCATCGGGCTTGAGCTGTTTTATTTGCTCTAATAACTGATCGATATCTGCCTGTAGTAAAGGCTGCAATAATTCTGCTGTGGCGGAGAGCCGTGTATTAATTTCCAGGCAATGACTTTTCACAATGAGTGGTGCGCGAGGCTGTGGGGTTAAATTATATAACTCACGGCGCGCCTGTCGGCCAATGGTTAGCACATCCGCAAAGCCGGTATTGGTCACATAAACCGTGTTAACACCCTTGCCCTCCAGCACCGCATTGGTGGTTACGGTTGAGCCATGAATTAAATGCAGCCCATTAGTGCTTAGCTGCATCTCTGCTATGCCCTGCAAAATCGCTTTTTCTGGTGATTGCGGCGTAGACAATACTTTATGAATACGAATACTCTCGCCATCATAATAAACAAAATCGGTAAAGGTTCCGCCGGTATCTACACCCAGCCTGTGATTTGCCATAGCCTCTAAATTTACTCAGATAATCGTCGTTGAAAAATTCATTCAATGTAATGCCGCACATAATACCTAAATCACAGGCAATTAAGCATTATATTTCACCCGCCAGGTGAGCACTTGATGCTTGTATGCTGCGTGTTTCCTGATACTATTTTGCCCCATGCCTAGCTCACTTATTAACGCCCAACACTTGCACCGCTATTACGCCAATACCCATGCGGTAAACGATGTTTCCATTGAATTAAAACAGGGTGATATTTTAGGCCTGCTCGGCCCCAATGGCGCAGGAAAATCGACCTGCATGCAAATGCTCTGCGGCGTACTCGCACCTAGTGCAGGCAAAATAGAAATTAATGGCATCGATTTACTCGACCAGCCGAATTTAGCCAAACAACATATTGGTTACTTACCGGACAAACCACCACTGTATAATGAGCTAACGGTTGATGAATACCTTAATTACGCAGCACGCTTAAGACATACCGAAAAAAACAAATTAAATGATTATCGCGAACAGGCCAAACAGCGCTGTGGACTAAGCCAACACAGCAAACGCTTAATTGGAAATTTATCTAAAGGCTACCAACAACGTGTTGGCATTGCACAGGCGATTATTCATCACCCCAAAATAATTATTTTAGATGAGCCCACGGTAGGTTTAGACCCTATTCAAATGCGTGAAATTCGCAGCTTAATTACAGAACTCGGCGAACACCACGGCATTATTTTATCAACACATGTATTGCCCGAGGTACAGGCCGTTTGCACGCGTGTGCAAGTTATTCAACAGGGTTGCTCAGTATTGAATAAAAGCATGGCAGAGCTACAGAAAAGAAATCAGCTTGCCCTGCATTTACAGGAAAACATATCAACTGAAGCACTACTCAATATTCCCGGCATTCAATCAGCCGAACAAACCGATACTGGTCGCTATCTAATTAGTGGCGACAGCTTACATAATTCACTCGCCAGTATTAGTGAATATTGCGTTACGCAAAATTGGGGACTATTAGAAATGAGCCCCGCAGAAAACAATCTAGAACAAATATTTATACAACTTACATCTAGTGATGCTGGTTCACATAACAACATGGGTACAGCATGATTTTACATATCGCTCTACGTGAATTACGCAGCCTGTTTTTATCGCCCCTCGCCTGGGTAATAATGGGCGGCCTACAAATTATTCTTGCATGGAAGTTTCTTGGCTTTATTGAATTTTTTTACACACTGCAAGCCGATTTAATCAATATTAAAAACGCCCCCGGCGTAACCGACCTGATTGTCGCGCCGCTATTCGATTTTTCTAAAATTTTATTATTAATGATTGCTCCGCTCATCACTATGCGCCTGCTAAGTGAGGAAAAACAAAATGGTACATTGCAGCTTTTATTGTCGTCACCTATTTCAATGACACAAATTGTACTGGGTAAATACTTCGGTGCTTTACTGTTTTTTACGTTATTAATTTTACAAATCAGCTTAATGCCGCTGTCTTTAATCGCTGCAACAGATTTAGACATGGGTAAATTTGCAGCGGGCATGCTAGGGCAATTTTTAAATGTGGCCGCCTTTACCGCGCTCGGCCTGTATATGTCATCACTCAGCAAACAAGCCGTTACCGCTGCCGCCAGCACCTATGGCTTACTCATCATGTTCTGGATAATCAATATTGCAGGCAGCAGCGATGCGAGTGGCAGCAATTTCTTTAACTACATTTCAATGACACACCATAGTTTGCAAATGCTGCGCGGCATTGTTTATGCCTCAGATATTGCCTACTTCATATTATTTAGCCTTGGCTTTATTTTACTTAGCATTCGCCAGCTAGATGCTCAAAGGTTACAACACTGATGCTTGTTACAAAAAGCTCACGCCTTAACTACCGCATCCAGCATCTTATTTTTATTATCTTATTGCTCGGCTGCATTGGATTTGCTGGCTGGCTCAGTCATGAATATGACAGCCGTAGCGACTGGACAGCAGGCAAGCGACACTCACTGAGCCAGGAAACACTGGATTTATTAACACAATTATCATCACCTGTGAAATTACGCAGCTACCAAACCGATGACCCCGCACTTAATCAGGCGATTAAAGAAATACTCCAACGTTATAAAAACAATAAAGCTGATTTTGAGTTCCAGTTAATCAATCCTGATATTTTTATAGAACAGGCCAAAACAGATGGCATTCAACGCTATGGACAAACGGTTATTGAGTATCAGGGCCAACTAGAACTCATTGATAGCCTAAGCGAAGAAAACCTGAGTAACGCCTTACTTCGACTACAACGCAAGCACAAACCCAACTTGCTATTTGTTGCCAATCATAACGAACGCAAAATCAACGATAGTAGTGCTGCGGGCTATAGCCGCCTGGCCGCCCAGTTATCGAATAAAGGTTTTAACAGTCAGCCGATAAATCTGCTTAAACAGGCATTGCCTACGGATATTAATAACACAGAAACTAATGTGCTGATTCTTGGCAGCATTAAAACGCCATTATTACTCAGCGAACAAGAAAAAATATTGGCCTTTATCAGCGCTGGCGGAAGCCTGCTTTGGTTACAGGATCCGCAGCAGGATGCCTCACTAAAGAAACTGCAAGATGCGTTACAGATTAATTTTGTAGAAGGCACGCTAATTGATGATAATCCTGAAATTAGCCGCATGCTCAAGCTGAGTCATCCTGCTATGATTCCTGTGCTCGAATATAAAATGCACCCTATTACCGAAAAGATGCAATATTTTACCTTGTTTACGGTTGCCACAGCCCTTCAGGCCTCAACTAAGCAGAGCAGTGAAAATAACACAGATACCTCACAAGCATGGATTCACTCCGATTTACTGATTAGCTCAGAAAACAGCTGGGCCGAAACCAGCGACTTATCCTCCATTATTGAATTTAATCCTGCTGAAGATATTCGTGGGCCACTGACTTTAGGCATTGCTCAGCAGCGCCAAATTAAAATTAATGATCGTTTAGTTGCACAACGTGTTGTCGTTATTGGCGATACAGATTTTTTAAGCAATAGCCATCTTGGTCACGGTGCCAACCTCGACTTTATTATAAAGACGATGAACTGGTTGGCCGAAGACGACCAACTCATTACCATCAGCCCAAAGACCGCTCCCGATTTAACCCTTAAATTATCAGCCACCTATACGAGCATTATTGGCCTGTTCTTTTTAATCGGCCTGCCATTAATATTATTTTCCAGCGGCGCTTACATCTGGTTTAAACGACGCAAACAATAAAGATAGATGGCATATTTATGAACTCGCGCACGCTTATCAATCTGTTACTACTGCTAATGCTATTGGCCTTTATAAGCTTTTATGTGAACACTAAAAATAAAACCATAGACGTACAACGACTCACTTCACTCTCGCTTGAAGCGATTAATAACATACGCATTCCCCGCAATGACAATGCTGATATTATTTTGCAAAAAAGCACCTCTCCTGGTGGTGAGGCCGCATGGCACATGGTAAGGCCCTACGCTATTAAGGCACATCAGTTCAGAGTAAATACTTTACTTGCCTTAAGCCAGACACCTGTTGATGAAAGCTACGATATCCAAACTCTTAACTTAGAACACTACGCACTAGACAAACCAAGAGCACGTATCATTTTTAATAGCACTGAAATATCATTTGGTAAATCCAACCCTTTAAATAATAAACGTTATTTAATGAGTGGCGACAGGCTGGTATTAGTTAACGATGAAAGCTACCCACTGGTTAGCGCACAAGCCGCCACTTTTGTGGATTTGTCATTGCTCTCAGGGAAGAAAATCACCGCCTTAACACTCCCTGATTTAGAAATAAAACAAACTGAAACTGCTCACTGGAAAAGCACGTCAGGAACTTTAACTGATAACGCCTTAAGTGCAGATCAAATTCAAACCTTGTTAGAAAACTGGCGTAGCGCACAGGCATTTGCCGTGCATAAATACATGCCACGCAAAAAACTTGGCATGATTGAAATCACACTCAGCGATAGCATTATCAATTTTGAGCTATCAGATGATGAGCCATGGTTAATATTGGCACGCCCTGAGCTAGGCATTGAGTATCATTTAGATAGCTCGCTTAAGAAAAAATTATTTGCTCCATTCGATCCTATCAGCGCACCAACCGAGGCAATGCCTACACAAACTGAAACATCTGGAGTGAGTGATGCCTGAACTACCTGAGGTCGAAACATCTCGACGCGGCATTGAACCTCACATACTTAAACAAACAGTCACTGATGTTATTATCCGCCAAAAACAACTTCGCTGGCCGATTACTGCCACATTAAAAAAACAACTTAGCCAACAGCTTATTCGTCAGGTTGATCGCCGTGGAAAATATATTTTATTACGCACGGATGCAGGCACGGTGATTATGCATTTGGGCATGTCCGGTAGTTTGCGCATTGTTGATAACAATGTCGCCGCTGAAAAGCATGATCATATTGACATTTGTTTCGCCAACAATAAAATTTTACGCTTACGTGACCCTCGCCGTTTTGGTGCCGTGCTATGGACTAAAGCAGACCCACTTAAACATAAGCTACTGGTTAAACTTGGCCCAGAACCTTTAAGTGATGAGTTTACTGCAGAGTATTTTTATAACATGAGTCGCAAGCGCAGGGTTGCGATTAAAACATTTTTGATGAATAGTCAGATTGTCGTTGGCGTAGGGAATATTTATGCCAATGAGTCCTTATTTAGCGCAGGCATTAACCCAAAGTGCTTAGCCAGCAACATATCACTGCCCCGCTATCAGAAACTCATTCCTGTTATAAAAGATATATTGCAACGCAGCATCGAACAGGGCGGAACCACATTGAAAGACTTTACTCAAGAGGATGGTAAGCCGGGCTATTTTCAGCAAACCTTATTGGTGTACGGAAAAGCCAGGCAACCTTGCCCTACTTGTGGAAAAGCAATTAAACAGATTACTCAAGCGCAACGCTCTAGCTTTTATTGCACGAACTGCCAAAAATAAGCATCTGCAATGTATGAATAGGCCCTTGTATTTCCTGTGTTTTCTTTTAGGATAAGCACACACAAATTATCACCTAGAGAAAAATGCCGAAAAAATATAAGAAAAAAATCGATTTAGGCGAGGTTATTGGGGCAATCATTTTCATCTCCCTTTTCCTTGGCCTGATATGGCTAGCTGTTTTTTATGACTCTGGTGTAGAAATCACTAGCAGCTTCTTTGAGGATGTCTCTGAAGCGATGAAGTGGCGAGATAATTAAACCCGCTATTATCTTGTAGCGCATAAATAAAAAGGCCGTAAACATATGTTTACGGCCTTTTTGTTATCTAGAACTAATTTAGCTATTAAAGCTTATCAGCTTCAGAAGCCAGGTACTCGGCTACACCAGATGGTGATGCTGTCATACCTTTATCGCCTTGATTCCAGCCCGCTGGGCATACTTCACCGTGCTCTTCAGTAAACTGTAGGGCGTCGATCATACGAAGCATTTCATCAATGTTACGACCTAATGGAAGATCATTAACCACTTGATGACGAACCATACCTTTGGTATCAATAAGGAATGAACCACGGAATGCAACGCCCGCTTCTGGGTGCTCAACATCATAATCTTTACAGATTGAGTGAGTGACATCAGCGATTAATGGGTATTTAACTGGGCCAATACCGCCATCGTTAATAGCCGTATTACGCCATGCGTTATGCGTGAATTGTGAATCGATAGATACGCCGATTACTTCAACTCCGCGCCTGGTAAACTCTTCTAGGCGGTGATCGAACGCGATCAGCTCAGATGGGCAAACAAAAGTGAAATCTAATGGATAAAAGAAAATAACCGCATACTTACCCTTAATTGAATCTTTAAGGTTATATGCATCAACAATCTCACCATTACCTAAAACAGCGGCTGCTGTGAAATCCGGTGCTTCACGACCAACTAGTACACCCATGACAGGCTCCTTATTATTAATTATCTCGAATAGAGGGGATAGAGGCAGGCAGGGCCTACCCCAATAAAATTCTTAAAAAATGACCAGATGGATAAGATAGAGTTTATCTGTAGAAATTCAACCCCAAAAAGCGTATTACTACGTAAAGAATATTTATCACAGCAATAGAAATTACCAATACATGCAACTAGACACTGACTTTTTTGACTGCGATGCTCAGCAACTTGCCATAAAACTATTGGGCAAGGTCATTCGCCGCCAGTACAAGGGCCAGTGGTTGGCGGCACGAATTATAGAAACGGAGGCCTACTATCTGAACGACAAGGCAAGCCACTCATCTCTGGGTTATAGTGAAAAGCGCAAAGCCTGTTTTATGCCCGCAGGGACAATTTACATGTATTACGCTCGCGGCAAAGACTCACTCAATATTAGCTGCCGGGGAGAAGGCAGTGCGGTATTAATTAAATCGGCTATTTTTTATAGCGATGAGTATTGCCATGCCGAAGCACTGCAAATTATGCAGCAACTCAACCCATCTAACTCGGGACAGCTGCGCAGCCCCGAGAAACTCTGTGCCGGCCAAACCTTACTCTGTCGCGCTTTAAACCTTAAAGTAAAAGACTGGGATCAACGAATATTCCAGAAAGATTCTTTTTATATTGAGGATACGGGCTATTCAGTCAACAGCATCATTCAAACCACTCGACTGGGCATTCCTCATGGCCGGGATGAACACTTAATGCTGCGTTTTATTGATGAGAATGATGCCCGGCATTGCAGTAAAAACCCACTCAGCCAGCGACAGCCTAATTTCATCCGCCTCAACAATAAAACTAAAGCACCTACTTAGCTTTAGGGCGGAATGCTTTAATCACATCCTCATTCACTTCCAGGAATGGCCCTTCGATTAAATCAACGCAGTAAGGAATGGCTGGAAATACGGCATCCAGACATTCACGAATAGACTTAGGCTTACCGGGTAAATTCACAATTAAGCACTTGCCGCGAATACCCGCGATCTGTCTCGATAAAATTGCCGTGGGAACATATTGCAAACTCACCTGACGCATTAACTCACCAAAACCCGGCATCATTTTTTCACATACCGCCTCCGTCGCTTCTGGCACCAAATCGCGTAATGCCGGGCCGGTGCCTCCCGTTGTGACGATTAGGCAGCAACCCGCCTCTTCCATTTCAATCAAGCATGCCTCAACACCTGCCTGATCATCAGGTATAACTTTGTAAACGGGTTCCCACTCTGACAGCAGGTAATCATTCAATGTATTGATAATGGCTGGCCCAGAGAGATCCTCATAGACACCCGCACTCGCCCTATCTGACGCCGTTAACACGCCGATTTTTATTTTTGACATAGGAATTACCATTAAATAAGCTACAATTAAAACATTATATCAAGCTTCCACGCGATGCATATCAAAGGAACTACCCTGAGTAGTATAAAATGAGAAAATATGAGCAAACCAACCAACGCTGAACTAAAAACTGCAATGGCTGCAGCAGCCACCATGAAAGAACACGATGATGACTCTTTATACATTGCAAAGACCCTGCTTAATCATAATTATCGCCTGCGATTTTACGAAGACCTGCTCAAATATGCCGATCTCTATATGAACCACGGGCAAGCCGAACATGATCATATGGAGTTATTGCGCTGCATCGAAAAAGTAAAAGAAGTAGAGAGCCTCAGCGCACATGAATCAGCAGACGATTTTGGCCTGGAATAATAAGCCCAGAATAATAAGCCCGAGTGATAACAACCACCCAATAGAATTTAATTCTAAATTTTTTACAGCTGCATTATTTCGTTCGGCTTTTCCGTATAATCGATTTATGAAACCCCATGCCGATTTAAGCAAGCCCGACAGCTGCAATATCAAACAGCCACACTGGAAAACGCTTCCTTCAGCAGGCGTAAATGGGCTACGCTTTAAATGCGATAATGAGCAACCACCTGTTGAACCCATTACCGCCATTATTCGTTTTGCACCGCAAAAAAATTTAGCGGGCATTTAAAACAACCTATTCCATATGCCTAATCACCATTCGATTATTATTATTGGCGCAGGCCTAAGTGGTTTATACGCTGCATGGAAATTACGCGAAGAACATGACGTAATATTACTTGAGGCGCGCGCCCGCATTGGTGGACGCATTCTGTCTCCGCGCATTGGCGAACAGAATAATAGCAATATCGATTTGGGGCCTGCATGGTGCTGGCCGCAACTTCAGCCTCGCCTGAAAAAATTAACGCAGGCACTTAATATAAAAACATTTCCACAATTCACACAGGGCGATATGCTGTATGAAACATCGGCAAGTAATATACAGCGTTATAGCGGCCAATCATCGCATGATCAGTCTTATCGAATAGTCGGCGGCGGCAAATCACTCATTGATAAATTAGCCGGTGAATTAACTGACTCATCTATCCATACCAGCACACAGGTACTAAGCATTAATCAAGGCTCACTTAGTATTAATGCTCTCAGCAATGGAAAAGAAGTAAGCTACTCAGCGGATAAAATTATTTTAGCGCTACCCTTACGCATATTAGAACAACAAATTAAATTTTTTCCACCTATTCAAAGTAATATCACACAACTTTGGAAAGACACGCCGACGTGGATGGCAGGGCATTGTAAAATAGTTTTTATTTACGCGAATGCTTTCTGGCGTAATGAAAATTTATCCGGCGAGGTTTTTAGCCAACATGGCCCTATGTCTGAAATATATGATGGCTCGCCCGAAACGGAAGAATACTACGCACTTACGGCTTTCATTGGCTTAAATGCACAGCAAAGATCCCAACTTGATTCTCAGCAACTCATTGATTCATGCAAAGCACAATTAGCAAGGTTATTTGGCCACGCTAGCCAACACATTAAAGACATACAAATAATGGACTGGAGCACCGATGCCTTTACCGCCAGTGACATTGATATAAGAACGACGGCACACCACCCGCAATATCCGCAAGCGGCCAGTCGTAGCCTGGGAAATGGAAACATTATTCTAGCGGGAACAGAAACCGCCATAGATCATGGAGGCTATCTTGAAGGGGCTTTAGAAAGCGCTGAACTCGCACTTTCTATATTAAATAAAACTCATTAATTTATAATCTTAGCTAAACCAGCACCTCTACGATCAGAGGCCACTGACATTTTTTTATTTTTCTTGTCCCAGATTACCAGCTGCATATTCCCCCAGGTATCATCCGACTTTTTCAACTTGTGCTGTTTGGCATTTAATTGATCAATTATTTTTTCATCGAAAGCATCACTTTCATGAAAAACAACATCGGGTAAATATTGGTGATGAAATCTAGGTTCATTTACTATGCTTTGTGCATCCGCACCAAAATAAAACTCTAAACTTCCCAGCAACACCATGGTAATAATACGGCTCCCCCCCGGTGTTCCAATGACTGCGATTTTTTCATCGGTCTCTAAAAAGCTAGGCGACATACTCGACAGCATACGCTTACCGGGCTCAATTGCATTGGCTTCCGCGCCAACTAAACCATACGCATTAGGCACACCTGGCTTGGATGAAAAATCATCCATTTCATCGTTTAATAACACGCCGGTACCGGGCGCTACAAAGCATGAACCAAATGGATAATTAATCGACAGGGTTGCAGATACTCGATTACCTTCATGGTCTATGACCGAAAAATGCGTAGTGTCCCGACTATTATTTTCATGTGCTACACCGGGTAAAGAATCACTCGGTGTAGCCTTGTCTGGGTGAATCGTTGCTACCAAACCCGCCGCATAATATTTATTTATTAAACGCTCGGTGGGCACTGAAACAAAATCACTATCACCTAAAAACTGCGCACGGTCTCTATAAGCGCGACGCATTGATTCTATTATTAAGTGCACAGCTTGCGGTTGCTGCAAACTGCTTAAAGAATAATGTTCCAGCTGATTTAAAATTTCTACCATTGCAATACCACCAGACGATGGTGGCGCAGCTGTGGTTATTTTCATTTCATGAAATTGCCCAACAATGGGTTTTCTTTCTAACACAAAATATTTTTTAAAATCATCTTCCTGCCATATGCCGCCGCCCTGCTTAACACCGCTCAATAATTTTTCAGATACCTTGCCTCGATAAAAACCAGCAGAGCCTTGTTCGGCTATAGCCTTAAGCGTATTGGCTAAATCGTTTTGTTTAATAACATAGCCCAGGGCAGGCACTTCGTTTTCCTGTAAAAAAATTTCAGCCGCCGCAGGCGATGCGCGCAATGCATTTAGGCGAAACCTCGCCATGCGCCGATAATGCTCATCAACTACAAAACCATTCAGCGCATAATTAATCGCTGGCTGTAAGCTCTGTTTTAAAGTGAGTCGCCCATATTTTTTTGATAGATGATCTAATGCAGCAGGCACGCCGGGAATACCCGCAGACAACGGCCCATCCATAGATGCCTTTGCAATGACATTGCCCTTGCCATCTAAATACATATCTCGATGTGCTTGCAAGGGCGCCTTTTCTCGACCGTCCAGCATCGTCTCAAAACCATCGCTACTACGATGCAACAACCAGAATCCGCCACCGCCAATGCCCGAGCTATAGGGCTCAACAACCGCAAGTGCCGCACTAATTGCTACCGCCGCATCAAATGCATTACCACCTTGTGCGAGCATCTCTTCTCCCGCGGCTGTCGCCATCGGGTGAGCCGTTGCAATGCCAGCAGATTGTTTTGCGTATGAATTAAAGGCAAACAGAAATAGCAAAATCACGGTTATTTTTTTCATTGTTTATTCGCTTTGCTTTTAAGAATTGAGAATCAATAAGACAGATAAAACAAAGGCCCCTAAAGGAGCCTTTATTTATGTTTTTATTCGCCGGTGAGTTTTTTGTATTTTTCCATTAGCTCTTCTTCTGTTTCCACGTGATCTGGGTCTTTGGGAATACAGTCCACTGGGCAAACTTCCACACATTGCGGCGTATCATAATGACCTACGCACTCGGTGCATTTATTAGGATCAATTTCATATATTTCATCACCGGGGGCAATCGCCTCATTCGGGCACTCCGGTTCGCAAACATCACAGTTAATGCATTCGTCAGTTATGATTAATGCCATCTATTGCTCCTAAATCAGTATCTGGGTATCTATTTGTGTCATCATATTTGCCCCCAATAAGGGCTGATTTTTGATCTATACACCATCAATCTGCACAGACCAGTAATATTAGCCAATAATTATACCTAAAAATTACAAACTTCGCCCATACTAGCTGTAAGACTTTAGGCGTAGCACTGTTTTAACGCCTCAACCACTAATGGATGTACAAATTCTGAGACATCACCGTGATGAGACGCGATTTCTTTTACCAGGGTAGAAGAGATAAAGCTGCTTTTTTCCGAAGGCGTTAGAAATAGCGTCTCTATTTCCGTCGCCAGATGCCGGTTCATACTGGCCAGCTGCATCTCATACTCAAAATCTGACACCACCCGCAGGCCACGTAAAATCACATTACCCTGCTGTTTGCGTACAAAGTCGACCAGTAATTCAGAAAATCCGCAGACCACTACATTCTTATGTTCCGCTAATACTTCTTCAGCCAGCGCTATTCGATGATCAAGCTTAAGCAGCGGTGCCTTCGATGAACTAGCCGCTATGGCTACTACCACTTTGTCGAATAAACGCGAGGCACGCGCAACCAGGTCAGTGTGGCCATTAGTCACTGGATCAAACGTCCCGGGGTATACCGCAACAACCGCCATGCTGTTTCCTTATTGTTGATTTGTTAAATTATAAGCAGAATTATACCTATATGTGAGCTTTGCACGAGCCATCCCTGGCTCGGCAAAGCAACGATTCTAAAAAATGTCATTTTTTAGAATCTCCCAAAATCAATTACTTGCGTAATCGATTTTGTTGGCACATCCATGTGCCAATCGACTTTTACACTTCATGCAATCAGATCTTTGAATTATATCTGGCTAGAAAATAGCTAACCTGACCTGCTTTTTTCTCACGAGACAACGCCCATGTGGCGGGCAACTCTGGCAAGGCCTGATGATTTGCGCATTCTAAATAAATGCAGGCGTTTTCAGACAGGCATGCCTGTTCATCTAATAACTGAATCGCTTTTGCTAAATAATCGCTATCAAAGGGCGGATCTAAAAATACCACATCGAAAGATTTTCCTTGATAATTGGCCAACCAGCTTAATCCATCCCTCTGGATTAATTCAATATTATCGGCTCTATTATGAGCATCGCCCTTATCAGCACCAAGCAATTGCTTATTACTTGCTAACACTTGCATCGCATTATTCTGTAGCTCAAGCATGGTCACCGATGCGGCTCCTCTAGAGGCCGCTTCAAAACCTAACGCACCACTGCCTGCAAAGAGATCCAGGCAATACGCGCCGGGAATATCATTTTGTAACCAGTTAAATAATGTCTCGCGCACACGATCCGTGGTCGGCCGCAGACCCGGTAAATCGACCACTGGCAATTGACGACTGCGCCATTCACCACCAATGATGCGCAACCTCCCGGCGCCTTTATTGGTATTATTTTTAGCTACTGGTTTACCACTCATTAACTTTTATTTGTACCTACTATAACCGTGAGCATTTTTTTCGGTTCAATGCGACGCTTTAAGGCATCATTCACTTTAACTCTAGTTTGTTTATTTATATTAGCTACAAAGGTATTTAAATAATCTAAGGGTAGATCGTAAAAGCCAATCACCGATAAATACTCTGTGATTTTTTTATTGCTATCGATACGCAACGGGAAACCACCGGTGATATTTTTCAGGCTATCCTGTAGTTCATCTTCACCCGGGCCTTCTGCCACATATTTATCCAGCTCGGCACGAATAATCTTCATCGCCTCATCCACTTGATCATTTCGTGTTTGCAGGCCAATTTGAAATGGCCCCGCCTGACGCATGGGTGAAAAATAACTATAGGTACTGTAAGCCAGGCCACGCTTTTCACGCACCTCATGCATTAAACGCGAACCAAAACCACTGCCGCCGAAGGCATGGTTTGCCAGATACAATGTAAAATAATCTTCATCACCCCTGGCAATACCAACCTGTCCCATCATTACGGTACTTTGTGCTGATGGGAAATCTATATAAATCGTTTTAGCTTGTTGAAGCGCCATTACTTCAGGCAATTCTGCCGCGGGATTACCTGCGGGCAGTCCCGCAAGTAAATCGTTAACTAAATTCTCGGCCTCAGCCTTAGTTAACTGACCCACAATACTAACTACCGCATTACTCGCCACATAATATTTTTTATAAAAAGATTTAAGATGCTGGAGGTTTAGCTTCTGCAAACTTTCTTCTGTACCTGTGCCTGGAGATGCATAGGGATGATCGCCATACATTTCTGCAAAGAAGCGATCAGATGCAATCGCATCCGGCGATTGTTTTTTGGCTTTCACCGAAAATTTTAAACGCTCTAATTCACGCTGAAATGCAATTTTAGGAAAGTCCGGTTTAATTAAAATATTCTGTAGATTTTTTAATGCCGGCTGCAAATATTGATCATCACGTAAACTACGCAAGCTTAACCACGCCATATCCTTAAGCGCGCCATTACCAAACTGCGCACCGACCGCTTCAAACTTTTCGGCCAAAACCTGCGCGCCTTTTCCCGCAGCGCCTTCAGCTAATAAGCCATTCGTCATGAGCGCTGTGCCCGGTATTTTTTCATCCCGCGCACTACCTGCATCAAATACGATGCGCAAATCAACCATTGGAATATCGTTTGACGGTACAAAATAAACCTTTGCGCCTTTACTGGTTTTCCAGTGCTGTATTTCTGGTGATGCCGAAACGCTTGTAACTAGCATTGCCAATAAAACTACTAGCGACATTGTTTTTACGATTGTTTTAAATACATTATTGAGCATGACGACCCCCTGCAGATTTGTACTCGGACCGTTTGTTCTCATCGTTTGCTTGCGGCTCAAGCACCGCCACCGTCAATCGATCATCCTGTAAATATTTTTTTGCTACAGCCTGAACCTGCCTTGCCGTGACCTGCTGTATTTTTTTAAGGTATTCATCTTTTTTCTGCCAGCCTAAGCCAACGGTTTCCAATGTACCTAATTGCATCGCCTGATAAAAAACAGAATCTTTTTCATAAACCGATGAAGCCATGACCTGCGCCTTAACTCGATCCAGTTCATCTTTTGATGGCAAATTATTTTGAATGTTTACTATTTGTTTTTTAATCGCCTGCTCAAGTTCTTTCACTGTATGCCCATCACGTGGTGCACCGTCAAATAAAAATAAGGTTTGCTGACGCGCATAGGGATCGTAACCAGCACTGACCGAGGTGGCGATTTCAGATTTTCTAATTAGCTGTTGACTCAACCGACTTGAGTTACCACCATCCAAAACACCGGCTAATACTTCCAGCGCATAAATCTCCGAGGCATCATCCGCATTGTTTAAAACCGGCACTTTATACCCCATGAGCAAGTACGGTACTTTTGCAGGGGCTTTAAGCGAAATTCTACGTTCACCCATTTGTTCCACTTCTTCGCGTGGCTTCGGCGCTTCAATAACGGATGGTTTTAATACGCCAAAATATTTTTTAGCCCATGTATAAACCTGTTGCGGATCAACATCACCCGCCACAACCAATGTTGCATTGTTAGGTGCATACCAGGTGGCGTACCATTGGCTTAAATCTTTTAGCTGCATATTATCCAGATCATTCATCCAGCCAATAATTGGTTGCTGATAGCTGGAGTTAATAAACGCCGCCGCATTAAATCGCTCATAGGTTAACGATGTAGGATTATCATCGGTGCGCGTCCGGCGCTCCTCTTTAATCACTTCGATTTCTTTTTTGAACTCGGCTTCATCCAGTTGCAAGTTACGCATACGATCTGCTTCATGCTTTAAACAAAGCTCCAGACGGTCACTGGAGATACGCTGAAAATAAGCCGTGTAATCTTTCCCCGTAAAGGCGTTTTCACTGCCTCCATTGGCGGCAATAATTTCTGAAAATTCACCGGGCTTTAAATTTTTTGTGCCTTTGAACATCATATGCTCTAAGGCATGTGACACACCGGTTATACCCGCATACTCATAAGAGCCACCCACCTTGTACCAGACTTGTGACACAGCCACTGGCGAGCGATGATCTGGCTGCACCAGAATTTTCATGCCATTATCCAGCATAAAGGTGTGCACACCAGAATCACTCACCGTTGCTGGTATATCTGGTTTACTATTTTGAATCTGACAACTCATCAGCAGTACGCTAGCACCGGCAAACGCCGCCAGCATGCTAATTTTCTTTACAAATTTCATTCACACACCCTAATTAAAATATTCTTTGCTCAACGAATGACCACCAGACTTAACCTGAGTTCAACAGAATGATAGGATAAGCACCTTCTGATATACAAGCACCATAAAATTATGTTTGGTTTTTTACGCAGCAAGAAAAAACAGGTCGCGCAAGCGCCTGCTGAAATCACGGAACTCGACACCGACTCGACTGACCTCGTCAATGAGAAGCCTGTTGCTGATAATTCTGTAATCAGCGAAGCCGACATTAGCCTTAGTGCCGCTCCAGTACAAGCCTCTATCGCCGAAGAAAAACAAGAAATAATCGCACCGCAAGTCGATGCCTCTGTCGATGCCTCTGCAGAACAGCCAACTGGACCTGTTACAGAGGCGACAAAAAAAGGCATGTTTGGCCGACTGCGTGATCGCTTAAGTAAGACCCGCGCTAGCCTTACCGACGGCATGGCAGATTTAGTCCTCGGCAAAAAAACCATTGATGACGAGTTACTCGAAGAACTGGAAACCCGTTTACTCAGCGCCGATGTGGGCGTTGAAGCCACCTCACGGATTATTGCCGATCTCACTAAACGCATTTCACGCAAAGAACTCAATGACCCCGAGGCGCTTTTTAATGCCTTATGCGAAGACATGATTGAGATTTTAAAACCCGTAGATCAGCCACTGCAGATTGATAGCAGTAAATCCCCCTTCGTGATTTTAGTCATCGGCATTAATGGCGCGGGCAAAACCACCACCATTGGCAAGCTGGCTAAACGTTTTCAGAATGATGGTAAGTCTGTAATGCTGGCCGCTGGCGACACCTTCCGTGCTGCGGCTGTTGAACAGCTGCAAACCTGGGGCGAACGCAACAATATTCCCGTTATAGCCCAGGGCACGGGTGCTGATTCGGCCTCGGTTATTTTTGATGCCATTGAATCCGCCAAATCGAAAAAAATCGATATTATAATTGCCGACACGGCTGGCCGCTTGCACACTCAATCTAATTTAATGGATGAGCTGATTAAAATTAAACGCGTTATGGGTAAACTAGATGGCAGCGCTCCCCATGAAACCTTATTGGTAATGGATGCTGGCTTTGGACAAAACGGTTTAATTCAGGCGCAGCAGTTTAATGAATCCATGGGTTTAAGCGGTCTTGTGCTGACAAAACTCGATGGCACGGCAAAAGGCGGTATTTTATTCGCCATTGCAGAAAAACTCGCGACACCGATTCGCTTTATTGGTGTAGGCGAAGGCATTGATGACTTACAGGAATTTAATGCCACCGAATTTGTTGACGCCTTATTAGACAAGCAATAGTCGAATACCCATTTATTTTAAATTCTGTTCTTTTACCTGTTTAGAACTTAGGGCACTATAACCCACCTATGATTCGATTTGATAATGTCAGTAAGCGCTACCCTGGTGGTCACGAAGCCTTAAGCAATGTGAGCTTTCATTTACCGCGTGGTGAAATGGCTTACCTCACCGGCCACTCCGGTGCCGGTAAAAGCACATTACTCAAACTTATTGCTTTAATAGAGCGCCCCAGTCGCGGCAATTTATTGTTAGATGGCGTTAACTTAAGCAGCGTCAGTAATAGCAAAATTCCTTATATTCGCCGCAACATCGGTATTATTTTTCAGAACCATCACCTGCTTTACGATCGCAGCGTTTTTGACAACGTCGCGCTACCTTTAATTATTGCCGGCTTCCAACACAGGGAAGTTGGTAAACGTGTGCGCGCGGCATTAGATCAGGTCGGCCTGCTTAATAAAGAAAAGGCAGAGCCGATTACCCTGTCCGGTGGTGAGCAACAACGCGTCGGCATCGCCAGAGCCATTGTGCACAAACCCGGCTTGCTGCTGGCGGATGAGCCTACCGGTAACCTGGACCCAGAACTGTCCCGTGAAATAATGGAACTGTTTGCACGTTTTAATCAGGTCGGTGTGAGCGTACTGATTGCCAGCCATGACCTCGACCTGATCAAACAAATGGGCAACCCCGTTATCAGCTTAAACCAGGGGCGCCTGGAACATAACGGCCTAACCACTGCCCATGAGGCTGAACATGCCTAGAGCTGAGAGCAACCAAATCGCCAGGGGCAGCCCTGTTAAAGCCTGGGCCATTAACCATGCGCGCACCCTGATAGCCAGCCTTGGCACTATGACTCGCCAGCCCGCGTCTTCGTTTATGACCATTGCGGTCATTGCCATTGCGCTGGCACTGCCTTCTGGCCTGTTGGTACTGCTTAACAATGCCAGTCAGGTAAGTGTGGACTGGGATAACAACGCACAAATCTCTGTATTTCTAAAGGTAAGTACCAACGAAAAACAAGCCAAAAACTTAATGAAAAAACTACGCCTTTACGAAGACATTGATCAAGTGACAATGATCAATAAAGACAAGGCGCTGCAGGAGTTCAGCAAAATTTCTGGCTTTGGTAACGCCGTTGAGGCACTCGACAGCAATCCCCTGCCCCATGTACTCACGGTACAACCCAAAGTCGACCCAACGCGCCCCGCTAGAATTCAGCACCTGTTAAAACAACTCAATCAATTAAAACAGGTTGAATTAGCCCAACTCGATCTACAATGGGTGAAACGTCTATTCGCCATGCTAGAAATAGCCCAGCGTGGCATCTGGGTAATCGCCAGCCTGCTCGGCATTGCTGTGCTTTTGGTCGTCGGCAATACCATCCGCCTGGACATACAAAATCGACGCGAAGAAATTGAAGTCACCAAATTAATTGGCGGCACAGATGCCTTTATTCGCCGCCCATTTCTCTACACCGGCCTCTGGTATGGCATTGCTGGAGGCTTGTGCGCCTGGTTACTCACCACTATATCGATTAGCCTGCTAGACGACTCTGTTGAACAACTGGCATCCCTGTACAATAGTGGATTCCAGCTGAATGGCCTGAGCTTTGCGGAAACCATGAGCTTAATAGGCTTTAGCTGTTTCCTTGGCTTAAGCGGGTCATGGATTGCCGTTGGCCGCCACTTAAGCGAAATAGAGCCTAGCTAATAATAAATAAGCGGCCATACTGTAAGCCATTATTTTTTGAAATGGATTCCACGTATTTATGTCATCTGACAAACAGCGCGTATTGCTGATAGATCATTCTGGCACCAGCCTGGCCATTATCAGTAAATTAATCGCTAAACACATCCCTATAGCCCGTGTAGATGCCGCGATGAGTTTTGATGAAGCTAGCCGCTTATTAACAGATAACAAATATGCGCTAATTACCACATCAAGAAACCTGCCTGATATTGATTGCCACAAACTTGTTGACACCATCCGTCATGACTTAGGTATAAAAACCACACCACTGATTGTGATTTCGGGTGAAAAAATGGGCATTTTTGAAGAGCAAATGACCTGCCGCCTGGTAAATGGCTACTTCGATAAAAAACTAGGCCAGCAAAAACTGGTCGACTATATTGGCTCCTTTATCAATATAGAACCACCAAAAGCCAAGATTACCGGCAATATTCTCTATGTGGAAGATAGTCCGACCATCGCCCTCTCTATCAAGAACATACTCAGCAAACACGATTACAATTATTTGCACGCAAAAGATGCTGAACAGGCGCTACAACATATCCAGATTTCTTTCTCTAAAGACCATATTCAGCCATTTGACCTTATACTGACCGATATTCAGCTAGAGGGGCATATGAGTGGCCGCGATCTAATTCGCGAAATACGCCACGGTTTAGGGCTCGGCCTCGAGCAATTACCCATACTGGTGACGACTTCGAGCAATTTTGATGCCGATCCCGACTGCCTTAATCGCATTATTTCAGCCGGTGCAAATGACATCATTGAAAAGCCCGTTAAAGAGGCCATGTTAATTGCTCGCCTCAACAGTTTATTGATGTTACGCCAGCAATTTTTACAGCTACATCATCCCGACAGTTTCATCTCTATAAACCAATAACCCTTATATGGAATGGGTTTCAATAACATTTCACACACATTAGAATGAACTTATATAGCGCTTGGCACTCCAAACAAAAGAGTGCTAATATCAGGCCAAATATAGTGGAGTTGAAATGCAAAACGAACTAGTACGCGCATCAAATCATTTACCCTTAGCCAGTGGCAGCCTGGATCAATATATCCAAAATGCACAGACTATGCCCATGCTTACGCTAGAAGAAGAGCGCGAATATGCGCGTCGTCTACTTGAGCACGGTGATCTGGATGCCGCACAACAACTTGTTATGTCTCACCTACGCTTCGTTATTCGCATTGCTCGTGGCTATCAGGGTTATGGCCTGCCTTTGGCCGATCTGATTCAGGAAGGTAACGTTGGCCTGATGAAAGCCGTGAAACGCTTTGATACCGATCACAACGTACGCCTGGTTTCGTTTGCCGTACACTGGATTCGCGCAGAAATTCACGAGTACGTACTGAAAAACTGGCGCATTGTTAAAGTAGCCACCACTAAAGCGCAACGTAAATTATTCTTTAACCTGCGCAGTTCAAAAAAACGTCTGGGCTGGTTCAGTAAAGAAGAAGTCGAAGGCGTTGCAAAAGATTTAGGCGTTAAACCGGAAACCGTTTTGGAAATGGAATCTCGTTTAAGCAACTATGATATTGCCTTTGATGCCACTTCAGATGACGATGATGATGCGATGATCTCGCCATCTACTTACCTTGCTAGCGCGACGAATGACCCTGCGCAACAGCTGGAGTCTGATGACTGGAAAGATCAACGCGCTCAGGCACTAACTGAATCGTTAGCCGACCTGGATGATCGTAGCCGTGACATTTTAATGTCTCGCTGGATGGATGAAGAAAACAAAGCGACATTACATGACTTAGCTGCGAAATACGGCATCTCTGCCGAACGTGTTCGACAGTTAGAAAAAAATGCCATGAAGAAAATGCGCACGGTGCTTGAAGCTTAATTTAAAAAAACATATTAAACATTATAAAAAGGCGTTCATTGAGCGCCTTTTTATTTCTCAACAAATATTTTTAATTATCTTTTTATTTGATCAACCGAAATTGAAAATTCGGACAGTTGTATTTTCGTTTTTCGCTGTTGCGTTTTCCAGGCGTGACCATACAACACCTCATAACTTGCTGGCACTAAATTATTACTTCGATAACTTTCGTAGCTTTTAATCACGCGCTTTAATTTTCCCGGCGTAACCAATCCTTGCTCTGTTAACCTGGCTTGGTTTTTTAGTGTGGTATTGGCTCCAATCGCTTTTAAATCCACCATCACCGACATTGCATCTTGATACGTCAATGTAATCATATCCATATCCATTACAGGTTCAGCTAAGCCCACCTGAATTAACTCATCACCTAAATCATGCATATCGATAAATTCATTCACATGCACATGATCATCCACTTTAGCCCAACTGCGTTTCAATTCAATTAAAGTATCCGGCCCAAACGTCGTAAACATCAATAACCCATTTGGTTTTAATACACGTTTAAATTCTGCAAAAACTTTTTTGTAATCACACCACTGCAACATCAAATTTGAAAACACCAAATCAACCGATTCATCCTGTAATGGAATATCTTCGGCATCCGCACAAATCAATTTAGGCTTTCTTAACCAACTGCCTTTGGCTTTTGTTTGGCGCAACATTTCAGGTGATAAATCAAGTGATAACACCTTGGCCTTTTTATATTTTTTGAGCAGGCCTTGCGTACCCCAACCTGTACCACAACCGACATCTAAAACCACCTCTGGATTTAAGTTAGTCAAATCCAGACGGCGCAACAACTCTTCACACACCTTGCGCTGTAGCACCGCGGACGATTCATAATGCATTGCTTTAGCATCAAAATGTCTTTGTATACGATGTTTTTCTGAAACTGATTTTTTTTCCACTGGGATATTTTTTCTTTTATTTAATTGATTTAATTGATTGGATCGATCGTTAATATTCTGGATTTAATAAATTCGACTAACTGCTGCACAAATTCGTCGGTGTGCGATAAAAAAGGCGCATGTCCCGCCTTGCTATAAACCTTTACTTCAACCTGCGCCATCATTTGCCCTAATGCCTCTGACAATTCTGCATTAACCAAACCATCCTGTTCCCCTAAACCCCAATAGACAGGCTGAGAAATTGTCGACAACTGCTCACGCAGATCCGTTTGTTTTAATACATTCAGACCCGCATCTAAACTGTTTTCATTGGGCTGTGCTTGCTGGAGTATTTTTTCACGCAGGCTGCGTAAAATTACGCGCCCCGATTCAGAGCCTTTTACCTGCAATGACAGGAAGCGACGAATTGTACCTGAAAAATCCGTTTTCAGTGCCTCTGCAAACTGCTCGAAGACTTGCGCCTCTACTCCATAAGACCAGCCATCCTGCGTAACAAAGCAAGGACTACTACTCAGCAACACTAAAGCATCAACACTTTGTGGCTTTTCTATAGCCACTTGCAAACAGGCTAAGCCCCCTAATGACCACCCCATCAAAAACAATGGCTGATTGGTTTTTTTCACTCTTTGACAATGCTCGGCCACATCATCGGTTAAATCCTGCAAGTTACTAAATGACTCTGCATGGCGTTCACCGTGCCCCGGCAAATCAATGAGCTCTACATCAATCCAGTTGGGTAATTTATCTAATAAAGGCTGCCAGATTGTCTGATTCATACCCCAGCCATGTACGAACACACAGCTAACACGCAACGGTTTATCACTCATAGGTATTCACCATGGAAACATTTTCGTGGTAAATTGCGCGCTCTGTTTATCACTATCACTGGTTACCTTACTGTGAACCTACTTCAACAGCCTATTATACTGATTATTGGCTTTGCACTGTGCGGCTATTTATTGGGCTCTGTTTCAACCGCCATTATTACCTGCAAGTTAATGGGGCTAGCGGATCCTCGAACCACTGGTTCAAATAACCCCGGTGCAACGAATGTACTCCGCGCTGGCGGTAAAAAAGCCGCGGCAATAACTTTGCTGGGAGATATGTTAAAAGGATTAGTGCCTGTACTTATCGCCGTATTACTTGAAATGCCCGATGAAGTCATCGCGGCTACTGGCCTTGCAGCATTCTTGGGGCACTTATATCCGCTGTACTATGGTTTTAAAGGCGGCAAGGGCGTGGCGACTATTTTAGGCGTTTTGCTGGGCACTCACTGGTTACTCGGCCTTGGAACAATTAGTATTTGGCTGGGCATGGCGGCTACATTCCGCTATTCATCGCTTTCTGCATTGGTCGCTGCCAGTGGCTCACCAGTGCTGGCATGGTACATCACTCAATCACCGGTAATCACCGCCTGTGTTGCCGTGATGGCTACTCTATTGATATGGCGTCACCGCAGCAATATCAAAAAACTTCTAGCGGGTCAGGAAGATAAAATAGGCAGCAAGAAAAAAGCCTAAGCTCTTGGCGCTTAGGCTTTTGGTTTAAAATTAAACCGCTTCTAACTCACTCATCGGCCAACGCGCTCGCGTATTAATACTCAGCGGTTCCGTTTGCCCTGCCATCAACCTTAAACATCCAACATAAGCAATCATGGCACCATTATCAGTACAGAATTCTATGCGCGGGTAATACAGCTCCCCGCCTTCTTTTTCCATCATTGCCTGCAATGCCTCACGCAAGTGCAAGTTTGCACCAACGCCACCGGCAATCACCAGCGTTTTTGCTGACACCTGCTGAATAGCTCGGCGACATTTAATTTTTAGGGTATCCACCACAGCCTCTTCAAAGGCTCGGCAAATATTCGCCTTAGTCTGCTCACCATCATTGCCTTTCTCGACTTCCGTTTGCCAGGTATTTCGTGTTGATGTTTTAAGCCCACTAAAACTGAATTCTAACCCCGGCCTATCCACCATGGGCCGAGGAAACTTATAAACACCCGCTTCACCTTGCTCCGCTAACTTAGACAGCACGGGCCCACCGGGATAACCCAGGCCCAATAATTTAGCGGTTTTATCAAATGCCTCGCCCGCTGCATCATCCAGGCTTTCGCCAAGTAGCTCGTATTGGCCAATGCCTTTTACCTCTGCCAGCAGGGTATGCCCACCAGAAACTAACAAGGCCACAAATGGAAACTGCGGCGCAGATTCTTCCAGCATAGGCGCCAATAAATGCCCCTCCATATGATGCACCGCAACCGCGGGCACACCCAACGCCATTGCCATGGCGCGTCCAGTTGATGCGCCTACCATTAATGCGCCAATTAGGCCTGGGCCTGCGGTGTATGCTATTCCACCTAATTCAGACTTTTTCACCCCTGCCTTTTCTAGCACTTGCTCGGCCAGCGGTAGTAAATAGCGCACATGATCACGCGAAGCCAGCTCCGGCACTACGCCACCGTACTCACCATGCAGGGCTATTTGTGTGTGTAAAACATGTGCCAGCAGGCCCTTTTCAGAGTCATATACTGCTAAACCCGTTTCGTCACAGGAGGTCTCAATACCTAATACAATCATCTTAATTCACTTAATCTCACTATTTATTTTGGTAATCATTAAAAAACTGATATAATCCCGCGGTTCCACGATACGCCTTTTGGCTGTAGCCGTTAAATAGAATTTATTATATATATTTTTTAGAGTGAGAGTTCTGAATGCCACAAGTTAAAGTTAAAGACAACGAACCATTTGACGTTGCTCTTCGCCGTTTTAAACGTTCATGCGAAAAAGCAGGCGTTTTAACAGAAATTCGCCGCCGCGAATGTTATGAAAAGCCCACAACTGAGCGTAAGCGTAAAGCTGCTGCTGCGGTTAAGCGTAACTTAAAGAAATTATTTAAAGAGCGCGAGCGTTTAACGCGTAACCCACATCGCCGCCGATAATCGCACCGTCTGGTCAATATGAGTCTTAAGCAAAGCCTAACTGATGCCATGAAGGCCGCCATGAAAGGTGGTGACAAACCACGTTTAGGCGTTGTTCGTCTGGCACTTGCCGCCATCAAACAAATTGAAGTTGATGAGCGCATAGAGTTAGATGACGATCGTGTACTCGCTGTACTTGATAAAATGGTCAAGCAACGCCGCGAGTCGATTAGCCAGTACACAGATGCTGGCCGAACCGATTTGGCCGAGCAGGAAGAGTACGAAATATCTGTACTTAAAGACTTTTTACCAGAAGCGCTTAGCGATGATGAAATCGCTCAAATGATTGCTAAAGCAATTGAAGATACCGGTGCCGCCTCTATTAAAGATATGGGCAAGGTAATGGGCATCCTCAAACCTCAGATGCAAGGGCGCGCGGATATGGGTGCTGTTAGCGGAAAGATAAAAGCCCAGCTTAACGCTTAAGCTTTTCACGCTTCACATTATCCTGTACCTGCTTCCGTTATTTCAAATATCTTGCCGCTTATTGATGGCAACAATATTTGTAAATACACTCTGAATACTGCAAACAAACAATAAAACAGCCTCACATGACAGAATTAAAAAACGACCGTTTTCTTCGTGCCCTGCTAAAGCAGCCGATAGACCGTACACCGATCTGGATTATGCGTCAGGCAGGTCGTTATTTACCTGAATATCGCGAGACTCGCGCAAAAGCGGGTGATTTCATGAGCCTGTGCATGAACCCTGATCTGGCCTGCGAAGTCACACTACAACCACTGAAACGCTTTGATTTGGATGCCGCCATTCTGTTTTCAGACATTCTGACCATCCCCGATGCCATGGGCCTAGGCCTGTACTTCGAAGAGGGCGAAGGCCCGCGCTTTAAAAACCCAATTCGCACTGCGGCTGATATAAAAAACCTTCCCGTCCCCGACCCTGAAGGCGAGCTAAGGTATGTCATGGATGCGGTGCGCACGATTCGCCGTGAGCTGGACGGCAGCGTTCCTCTAATTGGTTTTTCCGGCAGCCCATGGACACTGGCCACCTACATGATTGAAGGCGGCAGCAGCAAAACATTCAGCAAATCTAAAACCATGCTGTTTGATCAACCGGCTCTTGCCCATCAGTTGCTAGAAAAAATTGCACAATCGGTGACTAGCTACCTGAATGCACAAGTTGCAGCGGGCGCACAGGCACTGATGATTTTCGATACCTGGGGCGGCAACCTTAACCCCGAAATGTATAAAATATTCTCGCTCGATTACATGCACAAAATTGTATCGAACCTGACCCGTGAAGCCGATGGCCGACAAGTTCCTGTTATTTTATTTACCAAAGGCGGTGGTCAGTGGCTTAACCAAATGGCCGATACGGGTTGCGATGGTCTGGGGCTGGACTGGACAATGAGTATTGCAGAGGCACGTAAACAAGTTGGCGATCGAGTAGCACTGCAAGGCAATATGGACCCCAACACACTGTATGCATCGCCTGAAACTATTCGCAACGAAGCCGCTAAAATCCTTAAAGACTTTGGTCAGGGCAGCGGACACGTGTTCAATTTAGGTCACGGCATTACGCCAGACATTAATCCTGAACACGTGAAAGTACTGGTTGATTCAGTACATGAACTGAGCGAGCAATACCATAAATAACAGCTCTTCATTAATAATTTGAAGATTCATAGAAAGCGCTTTTTAGCGCTTTCTTGCTTTCCGCCACAAAAAAACACCGCTCTTTTTTGACCTCACACCCATTCCTTGTCAGAATGGACGCAAAAAATATAATGCACATTGCATTCAATTAAGAGCGATACCAAAGGAATTATTCTGCATGATTAAGAAATGTTTGTACCCCGTTGCCGGCTACGGCACCCGTTTTTTACCTGCCACCAAGTCTATTCCTAAGGAAATGCTGCCCGTGGTTGATAAACCACTCATCCACTATGCGGTTGAAGAGGCGATGGATGCTGGTATGGTAGATAACGCATTTGTAACCGGCCGAGGCAAACACTCTATCGCCGACCACTTTGATATTAGCTACGAAGTAGAAACTGAAATCTCAGGCACCGGCAAAGAAGCAAAACTTGCTGAAATTCGCAACCTGCAAGACAACTGCACCTTTACCTTCACACCTCAAAAACACATGAAAGGACTAGGCCATGCCGTGCTTGCCGGGAAAAATATGATTGGCGATGAGGCATTTGGAGTGATTTTAGCGGACGACTTATGCATTACAGAACCCGGTGAAGACAGCGTAATGAAACAGATGGTTGCTTTGTACAATCAGTTTCGCTGCTCCATTATCGCCATTGAAGAAGTACCCAAAGAAAACATCAGCAGCTATGGTGTAATTGATGGCGAGATGATCAGCGACAATATTTATCGTGTTAAGGACATGATAGAAAAGCCACCTGCAGACAAAGCGCCTAGCAACCTTGCGGTGATTGGTCGCTATATTTTAACCCCGGACATTTTTGATATTTTACAAAATACAAAACCCGGTGCAGGCGGTGAAATTCAATTAACCGATGCGATAAAAGCACAGGCCAAAAATGGCTGCGTCATGGCGTATAAATTCAAGGGCCGCCGCTTTGATTGCGGTAGCGTTGAAGGTTTTGTTGCAGCGACTAACTATTGTTATGAGAATATTTATAAAAAGAAATAAGCCCTATACATTACTAAAGAAGCCCGCTCAATTAATAATTGCCCGGGCTTCTTCATGCTCACACTAAAAACTTTATTTTTAAATACGAATACTTAGAACTGCTCATAAACAGGCAACTGATCTGTTCCACCAGGATTATTAGTCGCTTCTGAATCACCATAAATATCAGTAATTATATCAATACTCTGCCCTGTCACCAGCGTATCAATCGCCCCTGCCGAACCCGCGTTATTATCTTTTAGTGACTTAACAAAACTAAAAATACTGGTAAATGCAGCGGTATTTTTTTGCTCATTAGCCAGCACGGAATATAGAGGCGCAAAGCCCCCTAACAAGGTATCAAAATCATACAGCAGCTCATGCACCGAGCATTCGCTGTACCAGCCAGCATTTGCACAAACATCCGTATCCATATCAAAATCAAACCCTGTGGCTTGTGTTGCACCATTTGAGTCACGGTATATTGGGTCGCCAATCGCTATTCCAGAATAAGCATTGCCAAAGCCTTCACCAAAGGCAAGGCGCATATCTAAAATTTCACCTATATTATGTGAGCCACCGATAGAATCGGTACGTGATAAATTATCTTCAAAATAATGCGCCCACTCATGAACAATCACATGCTGGTCATATTCATCAGTATCACTGTCTTCATCGCCCAGGATATATATTTCACCGGTCGCCGGATCATAGTGCGAAGTCGTAATTTCACCTATAGCCTTATTGCCCGCCACTAGCGCATTCAGCGTACTCCAGTTTATATTTAAGGCTGGAAATACAGCATTAGCATCAACAGTTAACACCTCATTGAAAGCCGTATACACACTGTCTAAAACAGCAAAGGGCGCGGCGACCCTGGGGCCAGTATATGATGCACCACCCCAACCTGAAGCCGCTGTAAAATCATTAGCCGTTACATTAGCAGTTGATGCAAATGGCGTTGTATCCATTACATATAAGGCACCACCGCTGGTATTATCGACCACCTTAAAATTCCACGTACCGGGCGCCGCAGTATCCAGCATCTGCGCTTTCACACGCACAAAGTTACTTACGCCGGGATTAAATGTACTGTTAGATGCCTTTAAGCTGTAAGTACCATCAATAGCCGTTACACCAGAATCATAAACATAACCTTCAACACCGCAAATCACCTCGACTACTGCGCCCTTTATAGGTAATACCGCGACACTCGCATAATCCAGCCCACTAGTACCCGTGTTATGCGGCACCCTGTCATAAGTCACCGTACCCGATACCGTAATTTCACTGGTAGCATCACATGAGGAAGGCCCCGTCTTAGACACTACAGTTTCCCCTGCGGATTTTTCCACTACGCCGCTCGGCTTAGCGAACCCTGCACCATAGGTGATACTGACGTCATAACAGGCCGTGCTCACCGGAGCAGCCACTGTAGCGTAATGCACTTCTTTTAACTCAAGTACATAACTGTCACCAGCGGTGACCCCGGTAATCATGGTTTGTGAAGTTGAGGTATCCGCCGTTTCCTGTGCCACCACAACACCTTGTTTGTATAAATACAAATCAGGGTTTGCGGTACTTGCGGCAATCGTGCCCGATGTTTGACTAGCCTGGATGGTAATCGCCTGGCTTTGAGTAGCGGTAAAACGCCAAAAACGACTCACCCCGAGCTTATTGGCTATGCCGTTTTCATTGGTCGTGCACACTACAGCACTATTAAACACGTTTGTCGGCGTTACACCTGTGGAGGCGACCGCTATACCAGGACTTGAACCCGCCGCACTAACAGGCGTGACTTCAAACTGTATCAAAGCACCCACATCCCCAAGCACTACGGTATAGTTCGTTGTCACTTCACCTGAAATAGCAACACCATCGCGCAGCCAACGGAAGGTTGATACGCCTTGCGCATCTTCAGTGTCACTAAATGTATAACTGCCTGCCAGCACCTGACCTACCGTTGCTGTGCCTGTTATAGTCACGGCACTGGCTACCGGCAATTCATTAACATTAACAGGCGATGAAACAACCGCTGCGCCTGGAGACAAGCCAGATAAGGCAAGCGGCGTTACTTCAAAGGTTATCGCCGCACCTGAATCGGCCGCATCCAGGGTATAGGTAATCGCCGTTGCATCCGCAATCGGCGAAGCGTTACGCAACCATCGGTAAGTAGACAAGCCTTGCACGTCCCCATCCAGATCACTGTAACTATAATTCCCTGTCAGTACCTCGCCCACATTCGTCACCCCTGTAATGGTCGGGGGGCTAGCTACCGGCACTACATTAATAACATTAAGATCTGCTGAAGTAGCCGCAATGCCCGGCGAGGTACCGCCTGATGCTAACGGCGTCACCTCAAACCGAATTACCGCACCTGAATCAGCCGAGCTCACTGTATATGGGTTTAGCGTTGTACTAATAACGGTAATATTAACCCCCTCAACGCGTAACCAGCGAAAGGTTGACGCGCCTTCCACATCGCCTTCTGTATCACTGTAACCTTTACTTCCCGTAAGCACGTCACCGACAATTGCATTAGCACCCGATGCCCCTGAAATAGCCGGGCTGGCCACTGGCACCGCATTAAGGGTGATAGGCGACGATAAAACCGCAAGCCCGGGGGAACTGCCGACCGAACTATTCGGGGTAACTTCAAGGCGAATAACCTGACCCAGCTCAGCAGCCTGCACCGTGTAGTCTTTAGTCGTTTGACCAGCGATCGCGCTATCATCTGCACGCAACCAACGAAAGGTCGATGTATCCGGATTGCTCTCAAGATCAGTGTAGTCATAGCTTCCCGTTAGCACATAACCATCACCCGCATTATTCGTTCCCGTCGCTCCGGCAACAACCACATTACTAACCACCGGCACCTCATTAACCACTGTAACGAATAATGTAGATGTCGAGGGAAGCCCCTCAAGAGTGCCAGACTGCGCAATTGGCGTCACCTCAAGCGTCAGTCTATCGTCTTTAAGATCATTATCTCCGAGTGTATAGGTCTTAGCCGTTGCACCGCTAATGACGGCGCCGTTTCGATACCACTGATAAATACTGCCTCCAGAGATCCTCTCAATATCGCCCTCCAGATCTGCAAAGACATAATCACCGGTTAACACATCGCCATGCGAAGCAAGTAAGGTGGGATTTGATAGAGCATTTAAAAATTGGATACTACTGCCCGCAACCGTCGGTGCCTCATTGAGTATTTGCAGCCCCGCAGATGTCACTGCAACACCAGGACTCGCTCCAACATTGCTGCTTGGCGTTACCTCAAACTTAATAATCTTGCCGACATCGGCCAGCTGTAACTGATAGGTAGATGATACTTGACCAAGAATTTCCACGTCATCTCGTAACCAACGAAATGTGGTACCGACATCTGCCTCACCCTCTACATCGAAATAAACATAACTCCCGGAAAGAATTTGATTAAAATAAGGGCTGCCGCTCACCGTAACCGGGGCCGCCGTTGGTACATTATTGGGAACGTTCACTGCCGCCGAAAGAACCACAGCGCCGGGACTGGTACCGCTATTGCTAAACGGCGTCACCTCAAAACGAATCACACTTCCTACATCTGCACTGACCAGGGTATAACTGGGGATCGTAACCCCCTGAATGGCAATGCCATCGCGCAACCAGCGAAAAGCCGTTGGCCCTTCAATGTCATTCTCAAAATCCGTATAGGTATAACTACCCGTCAAGATATCACCCAATTTGGCAACGCCATTGGAGTCTCCACTAATAACAACCGTGTTTGCAACTGGCGCATTATTGGTTGTAGTGATGGTGGCCGAAACAACAGGCGTACCCGCTGTTCCATTGGCACTAATCGGCGTAATTTCAAAACTAACAGGCTGGCCCACATCAGCCGCTGAAACCACGTAGCTTGCAGATGTCTCGCCACTAATAGCCACGCCATTACGTAACCAGCGAAGTGTTGTTGCACCTTCTGCATCGCCATCTGCATCGCTGTAGACATAGTTAGATATTAATGTGTCACCTTCAACCAGGGCACCTGCATTGCTATCACGAACGAGTAATCCACTCGCAACGGGAAGGTTATCATCGGCATTTACAACTGAAATAATCAGGTTTTGTTCAACCACCGATAGATCATCATCTGCGGTCACAATCAACACGTAACTATTCCCCCCCCCTGCAGCGCCAGGTGTTTCATAATCCGGCGCCGCAAGAAAACTTAGTTCTCCAGTCACCGCATCAATCGCAAATGCGGCCTGATCATTCCCCCCCGTTATTGAATAAACAATCGTGTCGTTATCGGCATCGGCAACCCTCACTGTAACAACCGCGGTGGTGTTTTCTACAACCGATACGACGGATGCATTGGTAAAAACTGGCAAATTATTGTCTGGGGTTATTGCGTTGCCGCCGGGTGCTGAGCCATCACATGACGCAAGCATCATGTAAATCAAAGAAAACGAAACTATTTTATTGCAGAAAAGCTTAAGCACTAAGCTCTCCCCAACAACTGCTTCTGATTATTAAAAAAATCAAGTTTAAGGACCTTCATTATTCGATGAATTGACGGCCGTTCCTGGCATAGAAATAATAGCCGTACCCGTTGAGTCGACACTTACATTGTCTAGCGGCTTATTGGAGGCCGCTGGCGCATTCCCTATAGTGAGCGGCATAATGACATTACGCCCCTGGATTTTCCCCGCATTAACAACGCTTGCAACAATATAAAGTCGATACCGACCCGCACTGCTTGCTGCCACATCAAAATTAATAACTGATAATTGATTTTTTGGCACAATACCAAAATTGTATTGCGCTTGCAGCGCCGTCGATTGAAGCCCTGGACCTAAGCGGACACTTAATAATAAATCATCAGCATCGACTGTATTTTTCAAGGCAATTTTTACCTCTAACGGCTCACCAGAAAGCCCGCTAGCAGATGGATTAACAAGCTCATACTGAATATCTACTGGCGCATGCGGCTTCTCATAGGTAGCCATTACGCTAGAATCACTCGCATTGGCAAACCGTCCAGTACCGTAGCCACCTATCAGCAGCACTGAAAGCGCAATAAAAGCACCTGATATTTGATTATTCGACATAAAATCTCATTCATTTATTAAATGTAACCATGGGCTTAAAGCGTATTTATACCAAACTACAGATTACATGTTCCCCTATACTATCGGCCAAGCCGATACAATCTATAGCCATTTTTGACAACCTGTAATGATACCTCGACAAACGCATAATCACTTGATATACAATATGCAACGCTTCTCTTCAGCCTCCGAAGAGGGGCTTTTTATGTACGATAAGCACAATTTATCTAACTTTTCAGCGCAAGCTGCCGTTATCCTATATATGCCAATAAATTTAAAAACATTACTTAAGTTATTTTTACTCTTTAGCTTTTCGTTTCCACTGCACGCTGGATACTTTCAAGATAATTACCTTTTTGGAGTCACCTACATTCAACAATATGCAGACCTAAAAGCAGAACGGGGCAGCGCCTCGGAGACAGGCAACGGTTTTGGAGTCTACCTGGATTCGTACGTTAAGCATCAATATCGAGTCAAAAGCACGCTAGGCTATATTCACTACAACACCTTTGATGTCACCGAAATAGTCTTCTCCGTCGACTATTTACTGCCAATAAAAACTAGCGTGAGCGCATTTGCTGGCGCTGCTCTTGGCGTTGCCAGCCAAAAATACCAGGACACGACCCTGGGCGATGCCGCCAGCGATAAAATTTATGGAATACAGCTTGGTGTCATTAAATACATAGATAATTCGCACTTACTCGAAGTAGGATTTCGACAACGAAATACCAACATACAGACTATTGTAGATAGCATTCCTGTAAGTGAAATAACACTAAAGAGCTTGAATGAGGCGTATATCAGTGTGCTTTTTATGTTTTAGGCATTAAACCATCATACTGTTAATTTTAGAGAACCCAATGAAAATACGTCACATAATAGCGACAGCCTTATTTAGCATTATCCTATGTTATCTACCGTTACGTCTTTCTGCCTCCAGCACAACACCAGCAGCCGAAAACAATACAAACCAGGCTATTCACAGAGATCAACGTATTCCCTGGGTAAAACCCGTTATACCTCTTATCTCTACACTTAGATCCAATAGATCAACGCCGCCTGCTAAGCCACTTGCAACGCCTGTAGACATGGAAGAACAAGCGTACAAACAAGCCTTCGCAGCACTAAAAAACGCTCAGTACGAACGTGCAATCACACTTTACCGACGCTTCATGAAGACCTATCCAAACAGTAAGTACACCGCTGGCAGTCACTTGTGGATTGCTGAAGCTTGTTTTCTTGCAAAAAACTACACAGGCGCACTGGAAGAATACGGGCATGTGATGATTTATTTCCCAGACAGCCTGGAAGCTGAACAAGCAGCACTAAAATCGGCACTTACCTTCTATGAAATGACCAACTGGCACAGGGCACAGAAGGCATTTAGGCATGTGATTGCAAGCTATCCGCACTCTATCACCGCACAAAAAGCACAAAACCATCTGAAATCAATGAAAAAGAAAGGCCTGTTAGCGCAAAATTAAAACACAACTGGCAATAGCATTAAGGCAGCGAGAGCCTGTAAACACCTAAACCCCACTTAAACTGGGTATTTCCAGGCCGTATATTACTTCTTCCTTATCTTTTTTTTAGGCGCATTTTCCTGTAAAATGCTCGACCCCTTGTCCGTCGCCCAGACGTTTGTGGGCCAATTTCCGGAAAGATAATTTTTCAAACACTCAATTATATTCAATAAAAATCGAGTGTTAAGAGGCAGGTATGAGCGAAAACAACAACATCTTCAATCAGTACACACGACCTAATAAGCATGGTTTGTACGACCCTGCCAATGAAACGGAAAACTGTGGTGTAGGCTTTGTTGCGCATATTAAAGGCCAGGCTAGTCACCAGATTGTAGAAGATGCTGATCATATTCTACGCCGCATGGTGCACCGTGGCGCTTGCGGCTGTGAAGCCAATACCGGTGACGGCGCAGGTATTATGACCAGCCTGCCATACGACTTTTTAAGGCGTGTTGCGAAAGAAGACCTGGGCGCTGACCTGCCTGAGATTGGTAGCTATGCCGCAGGTAATGTATTTTTACCAGTGAATGAAACCGAGCGCGCACACTGTAAAAAACTGATTAATGGCTTAATTGAAAAATCTGGACAAACTCTAATCGGCTGGCGCGAGCTACCGGTTGATCCAATTAAAGCAGATATCGGCCCAACGGCGCGTGCCGCCATGCCTCATATGGAACAGCTATTTGTTGCAGCAGCTGATGGCTTGGCTACTGATGACTTCGAACGCGCACTGTATATCTTCCGTAAAGATGCCGGGCATACTATTCGTGGTGATGAGAGCATCAAACAGCGCGAAATGTTTTATTTCTGCTCTTTGTCCACAAAAGTCATAGTTTACAAGGGCATGTTAAACCCTGACCAGATGATGCCGTTTTACCTCGATTTAAATGCCAAAGACTTCACTGCGCATCTGGCAATGGTCCACTCTCGCTTCTCAACCAACACTTTTCCATCATGGGATCGTGCGCAGCCTAAACGCTTCATGAGCCATAACGGTGAAATCAATACCCGCTTAGGCAATGCAAACTGGATGAGTGCCCGTGAAGGCACGGCAGAAAGCGAATTATTTGGCGACGACATCAAACGTGTTTTACCGGTGATTGAACCAGACGTTTCTGACTCGGGTAGCTTCGATAACGTTTTAGAATTCTTGTTGATGGGCGGCCGTAGCTTACAAGAGGCCGTAATGATGATGGTGCCAGAGGCGTGGCAGAACGACAGCAGCATGTCAGAAGAAAAACGCGCATTCTATGAATACCAGTCCGCGCTAATGGAACCCTGGGATGGCCCGGCCTCAATCGTATTTACCGACGGTCGATATATCGGTGCAACATTGGATAGAAACGGTTTGCGCCCAAGTCGTTATTACTTAACACACGATGACCGCGTTGTTATGGCATCTGAAGTGGGTGTACTTCCAATCGACGCAGACAACGTAAAATTCAAGGGCCGTTTACAACCCGGTAAAATGTTCCTTATCGATTTTGATAAAGGCCGCATGATTCCTGATGAAGAATTAAAGCACGAGTTTGCAGCCAAGCAACCGTATCATCAGTGGTTATCAAACCAGCGTATCGCCTTATCTCAATTAGAGCCTGGAAAAGAACCGCACGGTTTTGATCCTGACACATTACTCGCGCGTATGCGTGCATTTGGTTTCACCTCAGAAACCATGCAGTTCATGTTATTGCCATTGGTTAAAGAAGGCCGTGACCCTGTAGGCTCTATGGGCAACGATGCGGCCCTGGCTTGCATGTCAGATAAATCACGGATGATTTATGATTACTTCAAGCAGTTATTTGCACAGGTGACTAACCCCGCGATCGACTCTATCCGTGAAGAAGTGGTTATGTCTTTGCAGTGCTACATCGGCCCTGAAAAAAATATTCTGGGCTCAAGCGAAGAACACGCGCATCGCTTACTAATGCCACACCCCATTATTACCAATGAAGAACTGGCTGCACTTAAGCACATGGACTTCCGTAATTGGACAACAAAAACCATTGATATCACTTACCACAAACCTGCAGGCGATGCGGGTTTAGCAAGCGCATTAGATCGTATTTGTGGTGAAGCAACACAAGCCATTAATGATGGCCACAGCCTGGTTGTGTTATCGGATCGCAACATCAGCGCAGAGCGCATTCCAGTAAGCGCATTGTTAGTTGCCGGCGCAGTTCATCAGCATTTAGTTAAAACACACATGCGTACACGCATTGGCCTGGTGTTAGAAACGGGTGAAGCACGTGAAGTACATCATCACTGTTTATTAACTGGCTATGGTATTGATGCAATCAACCCATACCTGGCTTTCGAAGCCTTGTGGGATGCACAGCGTAAAGGCCTGTTTGAAGGAAGCGCTTACAATACCGATGAAACAATTGTTGAAGGCTACCGCAAGTCTGTTGGCAAAGGCATGTTTAAAGTGTTTGCGAAGATGGGCATCTCAACGCTGCAATCTTACAAAGGCGGGCAAATTTTTGAAGCCGTGGGTTTAGCAGACGATGTGATTGCACGCTGCTTTGATGGCACCGCAAGTCGTATTCAAGGCGTTAACCTAACCGTTCTTGCCGAAGAAGCGATACGTCGTCACGCATTAGGCTACGCCGTAAAAGAATCTAAAGTAACGGTATTACCAAATCAGGGTGATATGCATTGGCGCGCAAGTGGCGACAAGCACATGTGGAATCCATTAAGCATTTCCAGCCTGCAACAAGCGGCACGCACTGGTAACCAAAGCGCCTACGATCACTTCTCTAAACTTGCTAACGAAGATACGAAAAAATGTACGCTGCGTGGCATGCTGGAATTCAAGAAAGGCGTTAACGCGTCGATTGATATCAGCGAAGTTGAATCAGCCAAAGACATTGTTAAACGTTTTGCCACTGGCGCGATGAGCTTCGGTTCTATCTCACCTGAGTCTCACGAGTCATTAGCCATTGCAATGAATCGCATGGGCGGCAAATCGAACACCGGTGAAGGTGGTGAAGATTCTGCACGTTGGACACCCGATACCAATGGCGATTCACGTCGTTCTGCCATTAAGCAGGTTGCATCCGGTCGTTTCGGTGTCACCATCAATTACCTGAGCAATGCAGACGAACTACAAATTAAAGTGTCACAGGGCGCCAAACCAGGTGAAGGTGGTGAGTTACCGGGCACTAAGGTTGATGATTTAATTGCACGCCTACGCCACTCAACCCCGGGCGTTGGTTTAATTAGCCCGCCTCCGCATCACGACATTTATTCAATTGAAGATTTAGCGCAGCTAATTCACGATTTAAAAAATGCCAATAGAGCGGCGCGCATCTCGGTAAAATTAGTTGCCGAAAATGGTGTAGGCACAATCGCATCCGGTGTAACTAAAGCACATGCAGATCACATTGTTATTGCCGGTCACGATGGCGGAACCGGGGCTTCACCGATTACCTCTATCAAACATGCAGGCCTACCCTGGGAATTAGGCGTAGCCGAAACTCACCAGACATTGGTAATGAACGATTTGCGTTCACGTGTTGTTATTCAAACGGACGGCCAAATGAAAACCGGTCGCGACGTTGCGATTGCCGCACTGTTAGGCGCAGAAGAATATGGTTTTGCAACGGCGCCATTAATAACTTTGGGTTGTGTCATGATGCGTAAGTGTCATTTAAATACCTGCCCGGTTGGTATCGCAACGCAAGACAAAGAACTACGTAAGAAATTTAAAGGCAAGCCAGAGCATATCGTTAACTACCTGTTTATGGTAGCGGAGGACATGCGTCAAATTATGGCCGAGCTCGGTTTCCGCACCATCAACGAAATGATTGGCCGTGTTGATTGCCTACAGCAAGCAGGCGACGCTGGACACTGGAAGCAAAGCGGCATTGATTTATCTATGCTGTTAACGCCTGCTGAAAAGCCACATGCAAATGTGGAAGTTCATCAAACCATTAAACAGGATCACGGCTTAGATGAAGCCTTAGATAACCAGTTAATTGAATTATCTAAAGACGCATTAGAAACCGGCAGCAAAGTAAATATCGATTTGCCGGTTATAAATATTAATCGCGTAGTGGGCACCATGCTGTCCAATGAAGTGGCGAAAAAGTACGGTGAAGAAATGCTCCCCGATGGCACCATTAACATTAAGTTAACCGGTTCTGCGGGTCAGTCATTAGGCGCATTCCTGGCGAAAGGTATTACTATCGAAGTTGAAGGCGATGCCAACGACTACGTTGGTAAAGGCTTAAGTGGTGGCCGCGTGATTGTGGCTCCGTCTAAAAACAGCACATTTGTTGCCGAAGAAAATATCATTGTGGGTAACGTCTGTTTATACGGCGCAACCTCTGGCGAAGCTTACTTCCGCGGCATTGCGGCGGAACGTTTCTGTGTGCGCAACTCAGGTGCGACCGCGGTTGTTGAAGGCATTGGCGATCACGGTTGTGAGTACATGACCGGCGGACGCATTGCGGTACTAGGCACAATTGGTCGCAACTTTGCTGCTGGCATGAGTGGTGGCGTGGCCTACATTTGGGATCATGCTGGTGACCTGGCTACCAAGTGCAATATGGGCATGGTTGAGCTAGAAACAATGTCTGCCGCTGAAGACATTGCAGAACTCAAGACGATGATTGAACACCACCTTAAGTACACAGGGTCTGCAGTAGCCGATCGTATGTTAAAAGACTGGGACGGTGCATTAAGTCAGTTTGTTAAAGTGATGCCAACCGACTACAAGCGTGTGCTTGAAGAACAAAAGAAAAAAGCGAATGCGGCGTAAAGCACACGCTTAAGTTCTTAACAAAAAAAATATTGATTTAAAAAAAGAAAATGCGAATGAACGCGAACAGACGCAAATAAACGCTACTTTACAATAATGGGAAATGACAGCGTCATTCCCGCATGCTTCTGCCGGGAATCCAGTAACTTTGAATTCCCGTTAAATTAGAAACAAGGCAATGAGACTTCGACACATCTCACCAGCTTAATGATAATAGCGTTTATTTGCGTCCATTAGCGTATATTTGCGTTAAATCTTTTTACCAAAAGGTTAGTAACACAATGGGCAAAGTAACAGGTTTTAAAGAATTCCAGCGCGAGACCGCACCTTATCGTGATGCGGGCGAACGCCTGAAAGACTTCAAGGAAATTTATACCGAGCACAACACCGAACACTTGATCATTCAAGGCGCGCGCTGCATGGACTGTGGTATTCCTTTCTGTCAATCTGAAACGGGTTGCCCGGTTGATAACCTGATTCCTGAATGGAACGACCTGGTTTATAACGATCGCTGGGAAGATGCCAGCGCACGCTTACACTACACTAATAACTTTCCTGAGTTCACCGGTCGTGTTTGCCCGGCACCCTGCGAAGGTGCGTGTGTATTAGGTGTAATTGAACCCGCGGTTACGATTAAAAATATTGAGTGTGCCATTGTAGACCGCGCATTTGCAGAAGGCTGGATTAAAGCCGAAGCACCTGAAACTCGCACAGGCAAAAAAGTTGCTGTCGTGGGTTCCGGCCCTGCTGGTATGGCGGCCGCGCAAGAATTAAATAATGCAGGCCATTCGGTGACTGTATATGAACGTGCGGATCGTATTGGTGGATTATTGATGTACGGCATTCCCAATATGAAACTTGAAAAAACATTAATTGATCGTCGTGTAAATCTAATGCGCGAAGAAGGCATTGAGTTTGTTACTAATGCAAACGTTGGTGAAAACATTGATGTTAAAGAATTAATCAGCAATAGCGATGCAATGTTATTAGCAACAGGCGCAACCACACCACGTGACCTGCCTGTTGATGGCCGCGAATTAAACGGCGTTCATTTCGCCATGGATTTCTTAACTGCAAACACCAAAAGCCTGTTAGATTCTAATTTGGAAGACGGTAATTACATTTCCGCAAAAGATAAGCATGTTGTGGTTATTGGTGGTGGTGACACTGGTACTGATTGTATCGGCACATCATTACGCCATGGCTGCAAATCTGTTGTTAACTTTGAGTTAATGCCTATGCCACCCGAAGCACGCGCAGAAAACAACCCCTGGCCTGCCTGGCCACACATTTACCGCGTGGATTATGGCCATGAAGAAGCCGCCAAAGTTCAAGGTAAAGACCCGCGTACCTATTGTGTTTTAAGTAAAGGTTTTAGCGGCACTAACGGCACAGTGACTAGCGTAACAACAACGGAAGTTGAATGGCTAAGTGACGAAGAAACGGGCCAGTGGAAGATGCATGAAGTGGCCGGCTCTGAAAAACAATGGGATGCCGATTTAGTATTGCTAGCGATGGGCTTCTTAGGCCCCGAACATTATGTAAGTGATGCACTAAATATTGATTATGACTCTCGTTCAAACTACCAGGCTGATTACGGTAAATATGCAACAAGCATTAAAGGTATTTACGCCGCAGGTGATTGTCGTCGCGGACAGTCTTTAGTTGTTTGGGGTATTAACGAAGGCCGTCAAGCTGCAGAAGAAATTGATCGTTTCTTGATGGAGAGCTAAATGCTTTGTCGCCAGGACGTAACATAATCCATTAATAAAGCCGGTTTTAGTTTTATACTGAACCGGCTTTATTTTTTACGCAAAAACATTTATAACCCTGAGATATACAAACACATAAATATGGCCGGTCGCATTCCTCAGCAGTTCATCGATGACTTAATCAACAGAGCCGATATTGTTGACGTTGTTGACTCACGCGTCGCTTTAAAAAAACGTGGCAAAGAATATATTGCCTGTTGTCCTTTCCACAGTGAAAAATCACCGTCCTTTACCGTCAGCCAAAACAAACAGTTCTATCATTGTTTTGGTTGCGGCGCACATGGCACCGCACTTAGCTTTGTTATGGAATATGAGCGTCTTGATTTTGTCGATGCCATAGAGGCACTTGCCGCCGAATACCATATGGAAGTGCCGCGCGAGCAAGGCAATTTCGAGAGCCAACAGGAAGACAAAACCCCCATCTACGACGTGCTTGAAAAAGCAGCAATCAGTTACGCCAGTGAATTAAAAACATCGCAACGCGCTATCGATTATTTAAAACAACGCGGGCTCAGTGGTGAAGTCGCTAAAACATTTCAGATGGGCTATGCGCCGGATAGTTGGGATTTTATTCTGGCTCAACATGGCACAAGCGATGCCAACAAAGCCGCCTGCCTAAAAGCCGGCCTAAGCATCGAAAAAAACCCGCAAAAACATTACGACCGTTTTCGTGATCGCATTATGTTTCCCATTCGTGATCGGCGCGGGCGTGTAATTGGTTTTGGTGGTCGCATACTCGACAAAGGTGAACCCAAATATTTAAACTCACCCGAAACGCCGGTATTTCATAAAGGCGAAGAACTTTATGGCTTATACGAAGCACGCCAGGCGGTAAAAGATTTACAGCGCATTATTATTGTTGAAGGCTATATGGACGTGGTTGCCCTGGCACAACATGGCATTCCCTATGCGGTAGCCACTTTAGGCACCGCTACATCACGCGAACAAATATCAAAATTATTCCGCATTGTTCCTGAATTAATTTTTTGTTATGACGGTGATGCGGCCGGTAAAAAAGCCGCATGGCGCGCACTGGAAAACTCACTGCCTATATTACGTGATGGTGTGCAAGCGCGCTTCCTGTTTTTACCTGACGGTGAAGACCCTGACACATTGGTAAGACAAGAAGGTCAGCAGGCATTTGAGCTACGTTTAGATCACGCCACGCCACTATCTGACTTTATGCTGAATCATTTAGCCGAACCATTAGATCTAACATCACCTGATGGTAAGGCCCGCCTGTCTGAACAAGCCAAACCCTTAATCGGTAAAATTGCTGATGGTGTTTTTAAAGATTTATTATTGGGCCAATTATCAGAAATGATCGGCCTCTCTAGTGCCGCACTGCGACAACATATTCCAGCGGAACGTACTGAACAACAAATGCAAAGAAGACAATCTACACCTGTACTGAAAAAACACCAGGTTGCGATGACCTCCACTCGTTTATCAATTGCACTGTTACTTCAGCATCCACAAATTGCGAAACAATGCCCGATCCCCGACATATTGCGCCATTCAAGCATTCCAGGTTTAGCTCTATTAATTCAATTACACGAAACCATTTTGCAAACCGCTGCCAGTTCACCCTCTGTGTTGCTCGAGCGCTGGCGTAATACCACTGATGAAGCAGCCCTTAGCAAATTAATGCAGTGGGATATCCCTGGGGCAGATGCAGAAGAGAAACAACTCGACCTTATCAATGACGCCTTCAAAAAACTGACATCGCAGCATCGCGACTCTCGCCTACAGGAGTTAATCGATAAAAGTGCCATAACGTCATTAGACGATGCCGAAAAAGCGGAGATGAGCAAACTCTACCGGGCTTAAGCCCCCCCAATGCGAGGGCTACATTAGCCATTTCCCATATTTTGGTCTATAATTCACAACGCACTGAGGGGCGCTGCAGCAGACCTACTCTGTCAGGCTCAGTGTATTAATAGTTAAACCGCGCTCATTAATTAGTATGTATTCAAGCTAAACGATGAGCACAGGTCTTAAGTAACAACGGCAATCTGCCGAACATGATCTCCCTCCAAACAGCTTCTCGAGTACTGCAGGTATTAGTCAGTCATTTTGATTATTTCAATGGCTGCATTGAGGAACAACATTATGTCGAAGAGTCATTTATTTACATCTGAATCTGTATCAGAAGGCCACCCTGATAAAGTTGCAGACCAGATCTCAGATGCCATTTTAGATGGTATTTTTGAACAAGACCCCAAAGCACGCGTGGCCTGCGAAACCCTGATTAACACCGGTATGGTGGTTTTATCCGGCGAGATCACAACGACTGCCTGGGTTGATATGCAGGAAATAGTGCGTAATACCGTTCGAAACATAGGCTATACCAGCTCTGAAATGGGCTTTGATGCAGATTCTTGTGCGGTTATCACATCCATTGACAAGCAATCACCCGATATTGCCATGGGCGTTGATGAAGGCGAAGGCCATGAACAGGGGGCTGGCGATCAGGGCTTAATGTTTGGTTACGCATGCAATGAAACGAATGTTTTAATGCCTGCACCTATTACTTATGCACATCAATTGGTTAAACGCCAGGCAGAAGTGCGTAAAAATGGCACACTAAGCTGGCTACGCCCCGATGCAAAAAGCCAGGTTACTTTCCGCTATGAGGATGGCAAGCCTACCTCAATTGATGCCGTTGTTTTATCCACTCAGCACTCACCAGATATAAGCCTTGATGCTTTACGTGAAGCGGTAATGGATGAAGTCATTAAACACGTTTTACCTGAAAACCTAATTAACAAAGACACAAAGTACTTCATTAACCCAACCGGTAAATTTGTTATTGGTGGCCCTGTGGGTGACTGCGGCTTAACCGGTCGTAAAATCATTGTTGATACTTATGGCGGCATGGCACGCCATGGCGGCGGCGCATTCTCTGGCAAAGACCCTTCAAAAGTTGACCGTTCAGCTGCTTATGCCGGGCGTTATGTAGCGAAAAATATTGTTGCGGCAGGCCTTGCTGATAAATGCGAAATTCAAGTGTCATACGCCATTGGTGTTGCGGAGCCGACGTCTATTTCTATTGAAACATTTGGTACGGGCAAGCTTGATGATAGCCGTATTGAACAGCTTGTACGTGAGCACTTTGATCTTAAACCAAAGGGTTTAATTCAAATGCTCGATCTATTACGCCCTATTTATAAAAACACCGCAGCCTATGGTCACTTCGGTCGCACTGAAGATAATTTCACGTGGGAACGCACCGATAAAGCCGCTGCACTAAAAGACGCCGCGGGTATTTAAACCGTATTAGGTAAAAGCGCATTAATTTGCGCACTAATAAAGAATTAAATTAGGAATAAAATAATGTCAGAATTTACAGATTACAAAGTAGCCGATATGTCATTGGCTGAATGGGGCCGTAAAGAAATTTCTATTGCAGAAATTGAAATGCCTGGCCTTATGGCGCTGCGTGAAGAGTATGCGGGTAAGAAACCCTTAGATGGCTGCCGTATTATGGGCAGTATCCACATGACGATACAAACCGCTGTGCTCATTGAAACATTGGTTGATCTTGGCGCAAGTGTTCGTTGGGTTTCATGTAATATTTTTTCAACTCAAGACCATGCGGCAGCAGCCATTGCGGCTCAAAATATTCCGGTTTTCGCATGGAAAGGTGAAACCATTGAAGAATATTGGTGGTGTACTGAGCAAGCGCTAATGTGGCCTAATGGCGAACTACCTAATATGATCTTAGATGACGGCGGTGACGCAACACTACTAGTTCATAAAGGTGTGGAGTTTGAAAAAGCAGGCGCCATTCCAGCGACTAAAGATAACGACAACGAAGAATACAAGGCAATCCTTGATGTTTTACGTCGCACTATCAAGCCGGGCGAAAGCGTTTGGGGTGATATTGCTGGCAGCGTTAAAGGTGTTACAGAAGAAACAACAACCGGCGTTCATCGTCTTTACGAAATGCAGGAAAAAGGTCAATTATTATTCCCTGCAATGAACGTGAACGATTCTGCAACTAAATCAAAATTTGATAACCTGTACGGTTGCCGTGAATCATTAATCGACAGCATCAAACGTGCTACTGATGTAATGATTGCCGGTAAAATTTGTATTGTTTTAGGTTATGGCGATGTAGGCAAAGGTTGTGCACAGGCATATAAAGGTATGGGCGCTACCGTCTGGGTTACAGAAATCGACCCTATCTGTGCACTGCAAGCAGCAATGGAAGGCTACCGTGTTGTTGATATGAATGAAGTTGCTAGCATGGGTGACATCTTTGTTACCACGACGGGTAATGTAAATGTAATTAACCATGACCACATGGCAGCAATGAAAAATGAAGCCATAGTTTGTAACATTGGCCACTTTGATTCTGAAATTGATATTGCATCACTTGAAAAATACGAGTGGGATGAAATTAAGCCACAGGTTGATCACGTGACCTTCCCAGATGGTAAGAAAATTATTATTTTGGCAAAGGGGCGCCTGGTAAACTTAGGCTGCGCTACAGGCCACCCAAGCTTTGTAATGTCTGCTTCATTTACTAACCAGGTAATGGCACAGATAGAATTTTTCACTAATGCCGACGCATATGAAAATAAAGTTTATATCTTACCTAAGCATTTAGATGAAAAGGTAGCTCGCTTACATCTTAAGAAAATTGGTGTTTACTTGACTGAACTATCTAAAGAACAGGCTGACTATATAAATGTACCTGTTGATGGGCCATACAAAGCAGATCATTACCGTTACTAATTTTATTACCACACTAAGATAATCACGTAGAGCTAACTTAGCTTCTGCGCCAGTTAAATACTGGGTTCCCGCTTAGAAAAATGTTAAGCGGGAATTATTTATTTTTAAAAAATTAGCAGTATTCATAAAAAGCATACACCATGGAAACACAAAAAAAACTTGAACAACATTTCAGCTGTGAATTTTTTCCGCCTAAAACAGAACAGGGCATGGAGAAATTATTTGCCACCGCTGAAACACTTAAACAAGAAATAAATCCAGAGTTCTTTTCTGTTACATTTGGTGCAGGCGGTTCAACTCGTGAAACCACCTTTAATGCTGTTACCAAAATACAACAGCATACTGGTTGCGAAGTAGCGCCTCACCTTTCCTGTATTGGCTCCAGCAAAGAACAGCTGAAAGAAATTTTAGATGAATATCTGGAGCAGGATATCAGGCGCATTGTGACTCTACGTGGAGACATGCCGTCAGGCACTGTTAGTCACGGGGATTTCAATCATGCTAACGAGCTTGTCTCTTTCATTCGTGAAAACTACAACAATCACTTTCATATTGAGGTTGCCGCCTATCCTGAAACGCACCCACAGGCAACATCGTCAACAAAAGATTTACAGCACTTTGTAAACAAGGTTAAAGCCGGGGCAAACTCAGCTATTACACAATACTTTTATAATATCGATAGCTATTACTATTTTATTGATGATTGCGAAAAAACTGGATTAGACATCCCTATCGTCCCCGGCATTATGCCAATCACCAATTTCAGCAACCTTTCACGCTTCTCAGAAATGTGTGGTGCAGACATACCACAATGGTTAAGACGCAAACTGGAATCATATGCTGATGATGTTGACTCAATAAAAGATTTTGGCGCTGATTTTGTTTCTGAAATGAGCCAAAAACTATTAGCTATGGGCGCACCCGGATTACATTTTTATTCCATGAATCAGTCTGAAGCGACTTTACGGATTTGGAATAACCTTAAAAAATAATATCTAAATCTGATGAAAAATATACGTATTTATCAAGCAGGAACCTTCGTAGAAGGCAAATCAGTCACGCTAGATAAAGTCGCCAGCAATCATTTGATTCGTGTATTACGTTTAAAAAACAATCAGCCCTTCACTCTATTCAACGGCGATGGCGGCGAATTTTCCTGCCGCCTGGAGATTTCAGGTAAAACTGCAATTACCCATATTAATTCTTTTATTCAAACACATAATGAATCGCCACTTAGCATTCACCTTTTCCAGGGAATATCTAAAGGCGAGCGCATGGATTTTGCTATACAAAAAGCGGTTGAACTTGGAGTCCATCATATAACACCTGTTTTTTGTGAACGCACAGTGGTGAATTTAAAAGCAGATCGCTTAGATAAAAAACTACAACACTGGCAGTCCATTGCAATAAGTGCTTGCGAGCAATCTGGTAGAAATATAGTCCCAAAAATACATAAAACTTGTTCGCTGCAACAGGCATTAGAATTAAATCCAGGTAATTTAAAGCTAATGCTTGAGCCATCATCAAAGCTTGGTTTAAACACACTAAATCCAGACAATAATGTATTTAGTATTTATATTGGCCCTGAAGGAGGTTTTTCTGACACTGAAATTATGAACGCCAAACAGAGTAATGTGCTTGGCATCACATTAGGGCCAAGAATATTAAGAACAGAAACAGCTGCCTTGTCGGCTATTACTGCTATTCAATTACTATGGGGTGACCTGGGGTGACATATATCTGCGATGCAATAATTAAGCACTAATACGTCATCACTTCTTTAACAATCGCTTCTAATTTCTCTATATTCATTATGCTATACGTTTCTTCCGCAATCATTACTTTATCTTCTACCGCCGGATGAGTAATACCTTCCTTATTAGACAACATATCTTCTTCTTTAACTTCCAGTATATCTGGTGACCCTTGAACAAGAATAGATATGAAAGGAAAGTCCTTGTCATCGCCGATTGCAAACAGCACTGCCGCTTTAATTGTTCCACTGGCTAAGCTTGGCATTCGAACGTTACCCATTGCCTCGAATGAAATCAGTGGAACGGAATTACCTCGCCAATCTAAATAACCCAACATCCACGCCGGTTTATTAGCGACGTTAATAATATTCTTAATAGGGACAATTTCCGCCACTGCTGCATTAGGCAACAAAAGCTTAGCCTCATTAATACTTAACGCTATGCACTTGATTTGATTATCCGCCATCAACCTATCAACTCATGAATATTTTTCATCAAATCATCTTCCTGATAAGGCTTACCTAAATATTTATTTACACCTATGGCCATCGCTTTATCCTTATGTTTAGAACCACTACGCGATGTAATCATAATAATCGGCAAATCTTTTAATCGCTCATCATTTCGTATATGCGTAGCAACTTCATAGCCATCCATTCTTGGCATCTCAATATCTAGCAACATTACATCAGGTTTCATTTCTTGTAATTGCGCAATGGCATCTATACCGTCTTTAGCGGTTACAACTTTCATATTATGACGCGACAACATACGTTCTGTAACTTTACGTATAGTAATTGAATCATCAACCACCATAACAATTTTCTCACGCTCTTCTTCTGCTTTTATGGCCTGCTGCTTCACATCTTCCACTGCTTCACTTTCAGAAATATGGAATATTGCATCGCCTAACACTAGAGAATTCATTTCTAGTATTAATACCACTCGACCATCACCTAGAATTGTAGCGCCAGAAATACCACGTACCGTACTTATTTGCGCGCCTACAGGTTTAACTACTATTTCACGTCTACCAATTAATTCATCTACATGTAATGCAACACTTTGATCACCGGCCCTTGCTAGCAATACAGGAAATAACTGACCTGATCGTGAGTAATCACCTTGCTGACCATGCAACAAATACCCCAGATGCTTTAAGTCGTATGAACTTCCCGCAAATTCATATGAGTTCTCACCACTATCATAAAATTGCTGTAGTTCCGGGCCTGAAATACGCACCACGCCCTCAATACTATTTAGTGGAATAGCGTAAATTTCTTCACCTACATTTACCAGTAAAGCATGATTGATAGCCAATGTTAATGGTAAACGTATAGTGAACGTTGTACCCATTCCCTTAACAGTATCAATTTCTAATACACCACCTAATAACTTAATTTCACTATCGACTACATCCATGCCTACACCACGGCCGGATATTTGCGTTACTTTTTCTGCTGTACTAAAACCAGGCTGCATAATATATTGCAGTACATCTCGATCACTCAGCTTACTGTCTTTATTCAATAGTTTATTTTCAATCGCTTTTTGACGAATCGCTTCAGCGTCAATACCTCTGCCATCATCTTTAACAATAATAACAACTTCGCCACCCTCACGATCCACAGTGACATTGACGTGGCCTATTTCTGGCTTCCCTGCTGCTGCACGATCTTCTGGTTTTTCTATGCCATGAGAAACGGCGTTACGCAACATGTGCTCTAATGGCGACACAATCCTATCAAGGACCGTTCTATCTACCTCCGATGTTTCACCGACTATATCCAGCTCAACTTCTTTACCTAATTCACGACCGGTTTGTCTAATAATTCGACGCAAGCGTGAAGCTAAACCTCCAAAATGAACCATGCGCGTACGCATCAGTCCCTCTTGTAGCTCGGTACTTACACGAGACTCCTGCAACAACAATGTTTCTGAATCTCGAACGTCTTCAGAAAGAAGATCCTTAATACTTTGAATATCACCAACTGTTTCCTGTAAGCTTCGCGATATTTGCTGCATAGTTGAAAAACGATCCATTTCTAATGGATCGAAATCTTCGTCGTACTGGTCTGTTTCTTTTTCGTAACGGGAAAGTATTTGTGCTTCAGTTTCAATAGAAAGCTGTCTTAACTGTTCTCTTAAACGATCAACTGTTTGATTCATTTCAGATAAGTTAAATGAGAAATTAGCAACTTGTTGACCCATGCGAGCATGATAAACACTCACCTCACTCGCATGGTTTACCAATTCATTTAATAAGTCAGAACGCACACGAACCTGTTCGTTCGCCATTGCATCTTTTGCTTGCGCGGGCGTCGTTTCTTCTTTATCTACAATTTTCTCAAGCACTAAACGAGAGTATGCATCGTCATCAGTTTCAACAGATGATAAGCCTGTTACACCTGCGACTTCATCAACTTCCAATAGCTCTTCTGCTTCGCCATCATCAAAGCCTATTTCTAAAACATCGTCTTCAGTATCGTCAATAGTTAATAAATTAACTGACTCATCAACATCATCAGGGATTTCAAAGCCGAAATCATCTGACAAAACGGCTTCATCGACAAGGCCCAACTCAAGTGTGTCTTCAGCTGAATCAAACTCAGTTAATAAATTATCTTCATCATTATCTATTTCTAAGGCAGGCTCAGGGTCATCATCTTCATCACTAGATGATGCGGGCGCTTTCAATGCTGATTCTTTACCCGCACGTAATGCATCAATGTGTGATATCAATGAAACCGCCGATGTCATTGGTTCTCGAACTTTCACTTTCGACAACATATCGGATAGCAAGTCTAACGAATCATGTAAAACATTAGACATATCTTTTGTAAAAGAAACTCGCCCATCATTAACCGCTACAACTAATGATTCTAATGCATGCGTTAGATCGCCAACCGGGCCCAGATCAGCCATACGTGCACCACCCTTTAAGGTGTGTAAATGCCGCTGCAAATCCTGTACACTTTCTTCATCCTGATTATTTGCATTCCAACGCTGCAAACTGTTTTCACAGTTATCCAGTAATTCTTCCGCTTCTTCTAAGAAAATTTCGACCAACTCATCATCGATTTCAAAGTCATTTACATTTTCAACTGATGGTAAGTTAGCTTCTGCAGCCTGTAGCTCTGCCTGTAACTCTTCACTTAAATGACGTATTCTTTGCAATAATTCATTATCAGAAACTAGCTGTTGGTTTTTATTCGAGAGCGCCTCAAGCATTTCAGCTACTTTGTTACAGACATCATCGACTAACTTCACACCGCTATCATAAATGCCCAAGTCATCACGATTAAGGTAAATGCGTACATATTTTTCTAACTCACCGCAGAGTTCGGCTATTGCATCTACTTCTGCCGTACGCGCACTACCATATAAAGTGTGTAGAGCCCTCAATAAATCAGCATTAGCGGTAAGCGCCGCAATACCTTGAGAATGCTGATCAAGCATTTGCCTAACTTGCTGCAAATGACTATTTGATTCATTCTTAAAAATATCAAATAGGACGGGATCTATATAAACTTGTAAATCATCGCCTGGGGGACTTTCTGCATCTCCGCTTATTTCTTCAACTTCTAACTCTATAGCTTCTTCTGACTCAGCGCTTTCTTCCGCAATCGGCTCCTTGGTCAGGTGCTCATCATCTGATGATAACGCGACTTGCAATGCCTCTAGCTCATCCGTTAAATCGATATCGAAACCGCTACTAATAGCCTTATCCAGCTCTTCGATATCTAGTACATTTGTTTCACCTTGATCCGCTGAAACAGCTGCTTCCTCGAATTCCAGAACCAACTCATCTTCTGAAATATCCGCCATGACTTCATCTTCTGAAATCTCAATTGATTCATCCATATCAATTTCTAAAGACTCATCTAACTCATCCATATCGATTTCTATAGCGTCATCTATATCTACTGATAGTTCTTCCTCAAGGCCTAATTCAAAACCAGTATCCAAACCAATTTCTTCGCCCGAAATTTCTAAAATATCTTCTTCATCGTCTGAAATCTCAACTGGCTCATCCATATCAATTTCTAATGACTTGTCTAACTCATCAACATCAATTTCTGTAGCATCATCTATATCTACTGATAGATTTTCCTCAAGGCCTAATTCAAAATCAGTATCCAAACCAATTTCTTCGCCCGAAATTTCTAAAATATCTTCTTCATCGCCTGAAATCTCAACTGACTCATCCATATCAATTTCTAATGACTCGCCTAACTCATCAACATCGATTTCTGTAGCATCATCTATATCTACTGATAGATCTTCCTCAAGGCCTAATTCTAAATCAGTATCCAGAGCAATTTCTTCAGCTGAAACACCTAAAATATTCTCTGCGTTTTCATCATCAGCTACTTCTTCTATGGCCGCCGATACAGGCTCTTCAATTGCAACCGCCTGGCTACTCGATAAATTAATTTTTGGCTTTTCATTTGCTAAAGATTTTTTAGATTTCCCCAATGCATCAGCCGCGTCCATCAACTGGTATATATTTGGAATAGGCTCCCTATTACCTTTCAATTGTTCGATTAATTGCGGCAGAACAGCCAACGCTTCATCTAAACCTTCAAAAACTTCCTGCGTAAGTGGACAGGTTTTTTCAATCACCCGATTTAGCATGCTTTCGTAAGCCCATGCGAACTCACCAATTAATTGCGCTCCAATTAATCGGCCACTGCCCTTTAACGTATGGAATGAGCGACGAATAGTCGCCAAGGCTTCATCATTACCATGGTCTTTTGACCACATAGGCACTTGCTCACTTAATGACGCAAGCTCTTCCATTGCCTCTTCGATAAATATTTCTAAAATTTCTTCATCGGCATCATCGCTCAAAATAATATAGCGCTCTTCTTCCACTACATTTTTCGATTGCTCTTCAACTGCACTCTCAATGCCTGAACTAGAAGACTCTAATTCGTCTACCGACGCTTCAAGGTTTGATACTTCATCGCTGGCAAGCTCTTCTGCCTCAGCCGTTACCAATTTGTTGCTCTCTATACCCTGGCTGTCAGTCAAGGCATTTAAACGATCAGCAGCCTGATTCCCCGAGCTCATTGACAACTCAATATCAGGACGCCCTTCCAGCAAAGATTCTAAATAATACTCTACACTTGTAACAACATCGGCAAGATCATTCTGCGCCGACGTTTCAGGCACAATGCCTGCATTAAACATTACTTTCTCAACATAGTTACGTACGCCATCAAGTTGATGCTTTAGTTTTTGAACAGGCAACATAAACATTGCACCACTCACTTCATCTAAACGACTAATAACAAGTTCCAATGAACTCTTATCTTCTGGTGATTCGAAATAATTCAGTATAGCTTGTCGAGCATCGTTGAAGTCTTGTAACCCTTCTCGTATAACTGCAGACAATACCTCCTGATATTCTGACTCAGGCATTTCACTAAAGCCATCAAGTCGTCTATTTGCCGGTACTTCACCTGCAACTGAACGATTTGCAATAAAGCTATTTAATTGCGACTCGACAGATAACAGTACACCGGCCATATTCATAATGACTTCATCAGATGAATCATCGGTACCTGATAGAATGTTATTAACAACGGCCTGTTGTTGCATAACCTGTTCGCGAGGCATACCTAATCCCAACATAGATAAGGTATCAGCAATTTTTGCCAACAAATCGGGGAGGTGTTTTAAACGTGTAACATCCTGTACATCACTGTGTACAAAAATTTCCAGGGCGTCTTTAACTTCTAATAAGTCTTCACGAATACCTGAAGAGACGGATGAGAGGAGCTCGGAATTCAAGCCCCCCATACCAGAACGCGCTTCTTCTAATTCCGAGTCAGCAGGCAATAGTTCTTCAAGGCGATAAGTCGCTTTAATACTTTTTACACGTGGTGTTTCAGATTTAATGCGAGCCACATAATACAACAGATTTTTTAATAACTCTGCGGGGATGTTTTCTGAAAACGCATCCTCACCAGCATCAATCAACTGTTTAATATTTCTATCAACTTGACCCAACAACATTTTGATACTGACATTTGCATCAATACCATTTGCAGCCAAACCTTCAACCAATGCGGAACTAATCGACCAAATACGGCGCGTCGTCGCCCGCGGTGATTTTTTCTCTAACTCACCTAATACTGCAAGAATACGCTTTAGGCTGGCTGATACTTTCTCACCTTTAAACCAACCAACTAAACCGATTTGATAATGCGGGCGTAATTTCTTTGCTGCCGTTAATAATTCACCGACATTGACCGTAACATCGCTGCCTTCATCTTCAGGCTCAACATCAGGGAAAAATAGAACATTCTCAGAGAGTAAACTTGCATTACGCGAGGCACGTAAATCGTTCAATAATGGCAACAACACCATGGGCACATCTTTGCTGCCTGACTGTAAACTTTCCAGATAATCAGGCAGCTGCAGCATTGAGCGCATTAATACATCATACGCGTCATCAAGCTTTTCAATTTTACCATTTAATAATGCCTCAGAAACCTTTTCCATTTCTTCAGCTAACTGCGCAGCCCCATACAGCTCAACCATTTGCAAGGTACCTTGTACCATATGCAAATGTTCAACTGACTCTCTCAAACGAGAAAGGTCTTCAGTATCCTCTATATACGCTGACAAAGAAGCCTGAGCTTCCTGTAAAATCAGATCAAGCTCTTTCTTAACCCAACGCAAGGAGTTATATTCAACAGTATCCTCTGTTTTCATAAGTTCTGCCAAATATCCGCTTTAACCATTCAAAATAACAGTTTCAACCTGCTCATCGCTGTCTGGCAGCTTAAAGCCGGCTACTGATTTACGTAGCTCATTTGCAAGCTCACTTAAGTTACCGATAGACGCCGATGTCTCTTCAGTACCTTCAGAAGTTTGCAGAGTAATTTCCTGGATTACATTCATAGTGTTTGATACATCCATTGCAACCGATGCCTGTTTATTCGCTGAATCAGAGATTCCACGAATCAATTCAGCGAGTTCATCCGAAACGTTCTCGATTTCGATTAGTGCGCCACCCGCATCCTCGGCCATCTTCGCACCGCTTACCACGTTGGTTGTACTTGCCTCCATCGAACTAACCGCTTCGTTCGTATCTGACTGGATTGTTTTAACCAGTGCTTCGATTTGTTTGGTCGCATTACCCGCACGTTCCGCGAGTCGCTGTACCTCATCCGCAACCACCGCGAAACCACGACCCGCTTCACCCGCTGTCGATGCCTGTATCGCAGCATTCAATGCCAGAATGTTTGTTTGGTCGGCGATTTCAGTGATCAGCCCAACGATGTCACCGATTTCCTGAGATGACTCACCCAGTCGCTTGATACGTTTTGATGTTTCTTGAATTTGCTCACGAATAGTATCCATGCCCGAAATACTTCGACGTACAATGCCCGCACCTTTCTGTGCAATTTCCAGCGACTTATGCGCTACATCCACCGAGTCTTCCGCATCTTTCGATACACCCTTCATCGAATCAGCCATATCGGTAATCGCCGCTGATGCCGAGGCAATTTCACGTGCCTGATGCGCCGATGAATCGGTTAAGCGAGTCGCAATGGCCTGGGTTTTTTCCGCTGAAGAAGAAACCTCTACCGCGGTAGTATTAATGGTTGCAACCAATGAGCGGAGCGCGTCGATGGCGTAATTGACCGAGTCGGCGATTGCACCTGTAATTTCTTCGGTTACCGTGGCGTGTACGGTTAAATCACCTTCCGCCAGGTTGGCCATTTCATCCAGTAGTCGCAAAATAGCTCGTTGGTTTCTACGGTTTTGCTCAAGCGCGGCATCCTCACGCTCACCGGAGTCACGTATTAATAAAACACCCGCGATGATAATAACGATTACGGCTAAACCACCTGCGCCAATACCTGCCCAACGTACAACGTCTAAGAACTCACCGTGTTTACCAATTTGTTTTTCTAAGGCTTCAGTTTCCTGTAATAACTGTGCGCCAAATGTTTCTATTTCGCCTGCCGCATTTTTCACGTCAAACAAGTCAGGCGATAATTCCAGAATGGCTTCAACGTGATCTGAAACTGAACTAAACAACATCGCTACTTCACGCAATTTAATACGTACAACTTCATCATTTATCTTTTCTATCCGCAGTGCTTTTGAGCCTTTCAACATACCCTCAAGTACAGAACCAAAACGCGAAGCATCACGACCAAATCGGTCAGCCGCTGCTGCTGCACCTTCACCACCGGACAAAACACGGTTCATGTTATTTTCAATGCGCTGCGTCAGCATTAATTGGCGAGACGCCATAAAAACCTGGTGTGGTGGCGCATTACGCTCAACCAATAGATCAACAACTTCTTCTGAAAACGACAATAGTTGAGGAATAAATTCCTGGATAACCAGTACGAACTCGCCCACTTCAGATATAGCCTGTTTACCATCAAGAATATTCCCGATGTTGCCACGGTAACTATAATCGCCTCCGCTACCATCTCCACCCAACCAAACCGCTTTTACAGCATCATACTGTTGCTGAGTTGAATCCGGCAATGCAGGCAAGCCCGTAGCAGGGTTACCACGCGCAAATAAATTTAGGGTTTCATCGTAACGATCACGGAACAACTGTAATTGAGCAAAGGCAGTTTCTCTACCTGTTGCAGATTCCAATGAGAGCGTAGCCAGACGCTGTGACAATAATTTTTGCTCAGATACAATATTCGAATACTGCTGTTGATGATTCTGCTGAGTTGCTGCATAGAATAAACTGCCTAACATTGCTGCAATTGACAGGAATAGTACAAAACCCAATATTAAAATGGGCTTGCTAATTACACCAATAGCAAACGGGTTTCGTTTTGCTGCGCTCATGTTCTTTTTCTCTCCCAGCTATTCCGTTAATGGATTATCTGTCTTTGTTATTTTCTACAATGCCGCCTGTAAAAAGCGATCATCTTCTATTAGAGCATGCATGCTAAATACAGCCCAGTAAGTATCATCTTTTTGAAATGCCTGCTTAATGTACGGCTTTAAACTATTGCTAATCTCAGGTAATTCATAGGTTTGTTCGCTCGGTGAGAAATGGCGCATACCATGCACCTCTTCAACCAATAGACCGGTTAGTACCCCGTTATGATTAACTACCATTACACGCCCTGAATTTCTATTTTTTGTAGAACGACCCGTAATAAAACCGGTTAAATCCATTAGCGGTAACAGGCCACCACGCACATTAGCAATGCCAATAACCCAGGGTTTCGCACCGGGTACCCGGGTATAAGGAGGCGGATCTAATATTTCCGTTACTTCACCCATTTTTGAGAGCAACTCTTTTCCCGCAACGGTAAACCCAATACCAATCCATTCATCTGTTGCGCCGTCCGCAGATGGTATATCTTTGGCTCTTTCCAGGCTTTTTTGTTCTACTTGTCTTAGTCGTTGGAAAGTTTCATGCATCGCCATTGCGCTCAATTTCCTATTTACCCAATACCGAATTAACTCTGGCGATTAAGTCATTCTCTTTAACTGGTTTAACAATGTAATCTTTTGCGCCTTGACGAATACCCCATACCTTATCTGTCTCCTGATCCTTGGTCGTCACAATAATCACAGGTATGTGCCTGGTTTCTTCAATAGTCGCCAACTGCCGCGTCGCTTGAAAGCCATTAATACCGGGCATAACAATATCCATTAAGATTAAATCAGGCATAAGCTCTTTAGCCTTTTCGATACCCGCTTCACCTGTTTCTGCCACGTGGACCTGATGTCCATTTTTTTCTAGCATGGTTTTAAATACATGCACTTCTGTAGGCGAATCATCAATAATTAAGATACTTGCCATTCACTTACTCCAACCACTGATTCTTTAAACATCAATCACGCCTAAACCTGTGCTAATTTGATGTGTGTTCTTTTATTGCACCAAGCAGGTCATCTTTAGTGAACGGCTTGGTAAGGTATTGTTCTGAACCCACTATGCGCCCGCGCGCACGGTCAAAAATACTGTCTTTACTCGACAGCATAATGACGGGCGTGGATTTGAACATTTTATTGTGCTTAATAAGTGCGCACGTCTGGTAACCATCAAGGCGCGGCATCATAATATCAACAAAAATAATATCGGGTTTGTGCTCGGCAATCTTCGATAAAGCCTCAAAGCCATCGACAGCAGTTACCACATCACAACCTTCTTTTTTTAGTAAATTTTCTGCGGTGCGGCGAATCGTTTTACTGTCATCAATCACCATCACCTTCAGGTTATTAATACCTGCGGAATCTTCTGTCATAGCCGTCCCGTTCATCCCCAAAAAGGTCTTTTTAGTACATTCAATGTAAACTGGAAGATAGCTCATGTTTTTTACTTACGCAAATAAAAAACGACCTAAATAAACCAGTTACACAAAAAATATTAAGTAACATCTCAAGGTTGCACTACTAACACTATGATTATTAAGTATTTATTATATTTTTTTTGTGATATAAATTCACTGGCGGCTTAAAAATCTGGGAGACTATACCTAAATGGCACTCAATATCGGCATCGTAATGGATCCAATCAATTCCATTAAACCCTATAAAGACAGTACATTGGCAATGATGCTAGCCGCACAGAAAAAAGGCTGGAAGCTGCATTACATCGAACAGGCCAATCTCTACCTAAAAGATCAGGCTATTCACATAGATTACCAGGATGTTGCTGTTTTTGACGATGAACAACACTGGTTTGAACTCGGTGCAAAATCAAGCATGCCAGGCAGCCAACTTGATGTTGTGCTGATGCGCATAGACCCGCCATTTAATATGGAGTACATCTACACCACGTATTTACTGGAAATGCTTGAACAACAGGGGTGCTTAATCGTTAACAAACCATCGAGCCTGCGTGATGCCAATGAAAAGTTATTTGCTACACAGTTCCCGCAATGCTGCACCGATACATTAGTCACCCGCAATCCTGACAAACTACGCGAGTTCATCAAAGAGCACCACGATGTTATTTTAAAACCACTGGATGGCATGGGCGGACAATCCATTTTCCGCGTAAACCCAAATGATGCCAACTTATCGGTAATTCTTGAAACCATGCTGAACTTTGCCCAACACACCGTAATGGCACAAAAATTTATTCCTGAAATAACGCGAGGCGACAAGCGCATATTAATGGTCAATGGCCAGGCTATTCCTTATACACTGGCGCGCATTCCTGCTAAAGGCGAAACCCGTGGAAACATTGCCGCTGGCGGCACAGGCGTTGCCATGCCAATTACCGAAAGAGAACAATGGATTGCCGACCAGGTTGGCCCTACATTAGTCAATAAAGGTATTTTATTCGCTGGCCTGGATGTCATTGGAAACTATCTTACGGAAATCAATATCACCAGCCCAACCTGTATTCGTGAAATCGATGCACAGTTTAATCTCGACATTGCAGCACAGCTAATGGACTGCATAGAACAAATAAAATGCTAATACGTGCACGTTATATTGGTATTCTATTTGTACTGCTGTGCATAGGCGCCTGTGACAAACAAGCACAGCAACATCAGCATAGCAGCCTGCATTTTGGCACCCTCATTGATATCACTCTGTATGATGTTAGCGATGAAACGGCCGCTCTGGCCTTTGCAAAGATAGATGAGAATTTCACTTATTTACATCAGGCATGGTCGCCCTGGGAAGCCGGCTCGCTAGCTCGCACCAATAACTTAATCAAAACACAAAAAACATTCTCTGTGGGCCCTTCTATTTTGCCTCTTATTGAAAAGTCCACCGAGCTCTCTATAAAAACTGATGGCTTATTCAATCCCGCTATCGGTGAGTTAATTAATCTTTGGCAAATTCATAAGCACGAAGACCCTGACATAAAGCCACCTGCAGATGAAGATATTCAATCCCTTGTAAAACAAAACCCCAGGCTTTCCGATCTGAAGATTAATGGTATAAAAATGCGCAGCGAAAACCCCGCTGTCGCTTTAAACTTTGGCGCCTTCGCAAAAGGCTATGCCATAGATTTGCAAATTCAGGTGCTAAAAAACATGGGCATCAAAAATGCCATTATAAATACCGGCGGTGACCTCAAGGCCATTGGGTCTCATGGCGATCGCCCCTGGCACATTGCCATTCGTCACCCCAGACAAAATACCTGGCTCGCCAAAATAGACACTCAGAATGAAGAAAGTGTATTTACATCCGGCGACTATGAACGCTTTTATATGTACAAAAATAAGCGCTACCACCACATACTCGATCCACGAACCGGTTATCCAGCTGAACACACTCAGTCTGTTACTGTGATACACACCGACTCAGGCCTCGCCGATGCAGCCGCAACTGCATTATTTGTCGCAGGCCCCGAAAAATGGCTCGATATAGCCGCGAAGCTTGGCTTAAAACAGGCGATGCTAATCGATCAGGATGGCGTCATTCACATCACCCCTGAAATGCATCACCGTTTAATCTTTAATCCAGAAATAGAGACTACAATAAAGGTTACAGCCGCTCTATAATGCCCAGTATGACTAAACCAGTAGCAAGCGCACCACAGGTCTCATCCAATGACCGTCTTGGAATGACGGTGTTTTTTGCCTTGCTGTTCCATGGCATTATTATTCTTGGCATTACCTTTGTTTCTTCACCTTCGGCAAAACAAAAAATTCCACCCTCTCTCGATATTATTCTGGTTAACACATCCAATAGTGAAACACCTGACAAAGCCGATTATCTGGCACAAACCTCTCAAGACGGTGGCGGCAATAGCGAAAAGAAATTACGCCGTAGCGATTTATTCTCTGCCCCCACTCTATCTGAACAGCCAGGTATGGCTCAGCCACAAGCCGTTAGCCTGGCACCAGGCAAAATACAAGATGCCAAAAAAGCCTTTGTTACTGTCAACCAATCGAATCACAAAATACATACACAGGAAAAACTTAGCCCGGAAGAAAAGACTGAACGCAAATCAAAACCTCAACAACAAAATGAGCACGCTGCACGAATGGCTGAAGAACTCAGCCTAACGCTTCAACAGCACTCACAAAAACCTAAAGAAAAATATTTAACCTCTAGAACCAAAGAATATGTAGCCGCGCGTTATATGCGTGGATGGATTGATAGAGTAGAACGTTTAGGCAATGCTGATTACCCGGATGCGGCGATTCGTGAAAAGCTAAGCGGAACCTTAATTCTAGATGTTGTTATACGCGCCGACGGCAGCCTCAAAGAAATAAATTTACGACGTTCATCAGGGCACCAAATACTGGATGATGCCGCAAAGCGCATTGTAAAAATGTCTTCTCCCTTTGAGCCCTTTCCTGCAAAGCTACTAAAACAGGCGGATATCATTCATATTACGCGTAGCTGGGAATTCCAGAGCAACCACCAACTGAGAAGCTTCTAGCTTAATAAAATTGCCATGACAAAAGAAACCAATCTCACTAATCATTTTCTTATCGCCATGCCCAGCCTGGAAGATGGTAATTTTTCACAGTCCGTCACTTACATTTGCGAGCACGATGAGAACGGCGCACTTGGCATTACCATAAACCGCCCCTCGGATATCAGTTTAAGTGAAATTTTATCTCAACTGCATATTGCCCCCAACACCGATGAGGTGCTTGAACAAAATATTCTCACGGGCGGCCCGGTGCAGGGTGATCGAGGTTTTATTTTGCACTCCCCACATGGGCAATGGGAATCCAGTTTACAGGTAACCGATAAAATTGCCGTTACCACTTCACAGGATATTATGCAGGCCATTGCGAATAATGCAGGCCCACGAAATTACCTTATCGCACTGGGCTATGCAGGCTGGGGGCCTGGGCAACTTGAATATGAAATATCTCAGAATTCCTGGTTAAGCTGCCCCGCTACAGAAGATATCTTATTTAACACCCCCATAGAAAAACGCTGGAAAGCAGCCGCCTTACTACTGGGTATAGATCTTCAATTACTCAGTAACCAAACTGGGCATGCATGAGCGTTCAACAAGTTTTAGGATTTGATTTTGGCGAGCAACGCATTGGTGTTGCCAGCGGCCAAACTATTACGCAGAGCGCAAATCCTCTGACCACCTTATCCTCTGTTAAGAATAAACCCGACTGGATCGGCATTGAAAAACTCATTAAAGAATGGCGTCCAGATGCATTGATTGTCGGCTTACCTTTTTACCTTGATGGCAGTGCAAGCGATATGACCAAACGTGCAGAAAAATTTTCTCGCCAACTAGAAGGTCGCTTTAATCTTCCCGTCTACACTCATAATGAAGCGCTAAGCTCATTCGAAGCAGAACATTTTTTACAGGGTAAAAAAAAGCAGCACGACAAACAGGACATTGATAAAATAGCAGCAGCAATTATTGTGCAAAGCTGGTTGGAGCAAAATACATGACCCACGCAGCCAACCCAGATGAACTTCTGGAAAAACTGGCCACCGATCTCGAAAACCTTCTGGAACGACGCTCTATTGATAAGCCATTGATGGTTGGCATACACACTGGCGGCGTATGGCTAGCCGAAAAACTCCATCATCGACTCAAACTTGAAGACGAACTCGCGACCCTGGATATTAGTTTTTATCGCGATGACTTTTCTCGCATCGGCATGAACCCCCAGGTCAAAACATCCAACTTGCCGCAACAGGTTGAAGATCGACACATTATTTTAGTCGATGACGTACTGCAAAGTGGCCGCACGATTCGCGCCGCAATGAATGAAATTTTTGATTACGGTCGGCCAGCATCGATTACCCTGGCGTGCCTCATCGTACGTAGCGGCCGAGAGCTACCGATTCAGGCAGATGCGGTAGGGCAAGCACTTGAACTTGCCGACAATGAACAAATAAAATTAACCGGCCCAGAACCATTAGCCTGGGTCGTTAAAATTGATAACAAAGCATAACCCAGCGGTAACAGAGAAAATTACATGGTAAATAAAGCCACTCGCCCCACGGATGACTTACTTGGTCAAGACCTCTGGAATATTCAACTTGATGAGCAAGGTCAGTTAAAACATTTTTTAACGATTGAAGGCTTAGGCTCCAATATACTTAAGCAAATACTCGATACAGCAGAAAGTTTTGCCGGGGTAAATGCTTCGGTTAAAAAGGTACCCATTCTGCGCGGTAAAACCATCGTCAATCTGTTTTTCGAAGCCAGCACCCGTACACGTACCACATTTGAACTTGCCGCAAAACGTTTATCCGCTGATGTACTCAATATGAACATCAGCGTATCCGCGACCAGCAAGGGCGAAACATTATTAGATACCTTACGCAATCTGGAGGCCATGCAAGCCGACATGTTTGTGGTGCGCCACGCAGACTCTGGCACCGCACATTTTATAGCCAACCATGTCGCACCCCATGTGCGTGTACTCAATGCAGGTGATGGCCAGCACGCACACCCAACGCAGGCGATGCTCGACATGTTTACGATTCGTCGAAAAAAAGGTGCCGACTTCGGCAAGTTGCGCGTTGCCATTGTGGGAGACATTTTACATTCGCGTGTTGCGCGCTCACAAATTCACGCACTAAACACATTAAACACCGGTGAAGTGAGAGTCGTAGGGCCAAAAACATTAATCCCCAAAGATATTGAAGCCATGGGCGTTACTGTGTTTCACGATATGCAGCAAGGCATACAAGATGCTGATGTGGTAATTATGCTGCGCTTACAAAAAGAGCGCATGCAGGGCGGACTGCTGCCTAGCGAGCAAGAATACTTTGAATTATATGGGCTCACTGAAGAACGCTTGAAAGGCGCAAAAGCAGATGCCATTGTCATGCACCCTGGCCCTATCAATAGAGGTGTAGAAATTGAATCCAGTGTTGCAGATGGCCCACAATCCGTTATTTTGAATCAGGTCACCTATGGTATCGCTGTTCGCATGGCCGTTATGGCAATGACCCTTGGCGGCAATGTATCCAAAGCAAATCAGGAGGACGCTTCTTAAAAGCGATCGACATAAGATGACAAATATCCTGATAAAAAATGCGCGCGTAATTGATCCAAAAAACCAGCTTAATGAAGTAACCGATATTTACATTAGCAAACAACGGATTGCTGGCGTTGGCGCTGCACCCACCAACTTTACCGCGGATGAAACGATTGATGCTAACGGGCTATGGCTAATACCGGGCATTGTCGATTTAAGCGCACGCTTGCGCGAACCCGGCCTTGAGCAAAAAGCCAATATAAAAACCGAGGCACGCGCCGCTGCGAGCGCGGGTATCACCACGCTATGCGTGCCGCCAGATACCGATCCCGTGATCGATGAGCCCGCGGTTGTAGAACTGATTCACCATAAAGCAAAACAGGCGAAACAAAGCCAGGTAGTAACACTGGGCGCTTTAACAGCAGGCTTAAAAGGTAAGCAGTTAAGCGAAATGGCCACACTGAAAAAGGCTGGTTGTGTAGGCATTAGTAACTGTAAAAATGCAATCGATAATACACAAATACTACACCGCGCATTTCAATACGCATCAACCCATAACATCACGGTATTTATAGAAGCTCATGAACCACACTTAAGCGCTAATGGCTGCGCCCATGAAGGGCCAATTGCAAGTCGACTAGGCTTAACACCTATACCCTATGCAGCGGAAACCGCACCTATCGCACAAGTGCTTGAGTTAATTCGCGGCACAGATATTCGCGTACACTTTGGCCGCCTTTCCTGCGCAAGAAGTATTGAGTTAATCAACGAAGCCAAAGCCAGTGGCCTGCAAGTGACCGCCGATGTAGCCGCACATCAATTACATTTAACCGAAATGGATATCAGTAGCTTCAACAGTCAATGCCATGTAATGCCACCTCTACGCTCACAGCGCGATATGCAAGCACTGCGCCGCGGCGTAGCTAACGGCGTAATCAACAGCATCTGTTCCGATCACCAGCCCCATGAACTGGATGCCAAACAAGCACCCTTTCCTGCCACTGAATCCGGTATCTCAGGTGTAGAAACATTACTGCCATTAACACTAAAGCTAGTCGATAACGGACAACTGTCACTGAATACGGCCATCGCAAGTATTACCTGCAACTCTGCGGCTATTTTAGGCCTGGATGTTGGCCACCTCAGCGTCGGCAGCACTGCAAATTTATGCTTAATTGATCCCGAAAAAGAATGGGTATTCCATGCCTCAGACATGTTGAGTCATGGAAAAAACACACCCTTCTCAGGCTGGAATTTTAAAGGTAAGGTCACTCAAACCATCATTAACGGCAGAACCATTTATATTGATAAGTAACCCTTAAACTCAATATAAAAAAGAAGCGTAACTAAAATAAATCAATAGAGCCTTCAATCTCTGGAGCTACAAGTTGCCCAGTGTCTAATAGTTGCTCATAGCTATGTATGCAATTTCGCCCATGTTCTTTTGCAAAATATAAGGCTTTATCTGCATAATCTAAAATGGTTACAGGATAATCCTGTTCCTTAATACCGGCAAAACCCGTACTAATAGTCACCGATCCCACCAGTGGAAACTGATAATCTTCTACCATTTTACGAAAACGTTCCAACGCCAGCCATACCTTGGCGTAAGAAATGGGCTCTAAAATAATCACAAACTCTTCACCGCCAAAGCGAAAAAGCAAATCGGTATTACGAAAACACTCCTTCATTTTCTGAGAAAGCCGTAATAACACTTCATCACCAGCCACATGTCCAAACTGATCGTTTACCCGCTTAAAATAATCAATATCAACTGTAACTAGCCATGCACATGCTTGCACTTCTAGTTCACGCTTCTCAATATCTGATTTATTCATCCACTTTTCATGCTTAATGGATTTCTGAATAGCCATCATTCGCGCTAATTTTGCATCAAAAGTTCGCCTGTTATACAAGCCTGTTAAGGTATCGTACTCACCCTCATTTATTACCGTGAAAAAATTCCCAAAGATTTGTGCCATATAGCTAATCGCCTCAAGGGAAGCGACAATACTTTTGCCACCTTTTAAGGATATGATCAACAACACGCCACCCGCATTGATTATTGGCAGTAAAATATTAACGCTGTTCGGCACCGACTCATTAATAACAATATCTTCCAATTCCAGGCATTGCTGAATATCAGCATCAATCGCTATAATTTTTGGTAATTCATCAAGATATTTTTCGCTCGCATCAGCACAATACTCAGAATCTTTAAGCTTTATTATCTGCTCCAAATTAACCGTGCTACTACTGTAAATTAGCTTATAAATAGTCGCGTCATGTAAATCATACAAAGCCATTGCAGCACTTAAGTATGCCCGCTGCAGTGATTCTGTTTCTTTTTGTGAGGTAATAGCAAGTATTGTATTGAGCAGGAGCTTATTCATATAATTTAATAGATACTTGAATCTATTCCATACATTCAAGCTTAAAAATATCTTTCTGTTTTGCTGCACTATTCCTTGTAAAGCGGTAGGGTTAATTATAAATCAAAACAGCTAAACGTATGCTATCTATTTGTGCCTGGCCTGCTCACTACTGTCAGGTGCGCCCATCGCATGGGCCTGAGTTTTCCACTCATCATTCACCTTGTATATTTCTCTACTCGGCCAATAATATTGATTTGGCTTTACACTTATCAAAGATTCACGATTTAATAAGTCGAGTACTTTTAACTGTAAAAAAATATTCTGCTTATATTTCTCAATCTGTTTTTTAAATAAATCCAGGCTTTCAACTTGCTCACCATTAATTTCCACAATACGCAACATCGCACTTAAACCGCTGCGATTTGCTGGGCTGCCATGAAATACATAACTCACATAAACGCCCTGTGGTTTAATGCCTCTCTGTAACGCCAGTTCGCGATACGGTGTTTGAATCAAAGCACCCGCCCATAACAACACGTTACTCGTATCCAGAGAAGATACATCTCGCGTTTTAACCTGAATATCTAGCTCACTACCTAAACGACTAATAGTAAGCATTAACTCTTCTTTCTGAGCCGCTTTTTCTATATCACGATAACTACGCACTAACTTACCATTAATTGCTAAAATCAAATCACCTTCACGGAGTTTAGCATCCACATCAGAACCTGCTACACGCCTGGAAACAGCAAGCACTTGTCGTTTATGCCGGGTGTCTTGAAAGCGCTCGGTCCACTCATCTGACAAACCTAATTTTCTTGCTTCAGAAATAGACAGTGTAGCCAGTTGCACTTCTAGTGAGCTTATTTTGAATTGTTTACAACAGCGCCACTGCTCAACTAATTCCTTAATTATTTCAGCCGGGACGCCCCATTCAAATTGTTTAGACTTACCACCTTCATCATACGAAAAGCTCATCCATGCCGCTACCACTCTGCCTTTCTCGTCACTAAGCACGCCACCTATACTGGCGGGTGGATTGTGCAAACTAATTGCATCCAAATTTGACTCTCTAAACATGGGTACTTGTGGTATTGGAAATCTCAACGAATCCACAGCTGACACCTTTGTTTTTTCGACCAACAACTGCTGCGCGTCTTTTAATGCCACCAACCAGATATCATCACCAACCTCAAGTTCCTTGTCATGTAATTCTATTTCTTCAATTTCAGCGCCGCCTAACAAACCTGGGTCATATTGTATAAAGGCCATATTATGCAGCGGATGAACAAAAATAACTTTTGCCGGTATATCCAGGGCACCGGCAAACGTCACACGTACATCACCTAAGCCAATGGGCACCGTATTTCGATCAACTAAAATCAATCCATCCGTTTTATCAACAATCAAGCCCGCACCTGCGTAATGTGCCTCTGATACTCCATCAATATGATATGGAATATCAAACTTAACGGATACAATAGAGGATGATAAACGATTAGCCCTTTTATCAGCGTATTCAATAAATTTCACATTGGCCTGATCAATGATTTCCTTACCTTTATTGCCTTGTAATAATTCACATGGCCAGCGCCCTATAGCATCATCGCGATAACATTTTTTAAGTGGAAACCATCGCCTGTCCATTCTCATAATCGACACTTGCACACGGCGTGTTTCATTAAACGTTATATATCGTAATGAAACTTCCTGACGATCAACCAAAGTATCAATAATTTTTTCTACATCAATAATATTTTTTACCGGCTGATTATTAATAGACAGAATAACCGCACCACGAGGCACCCCGGCAGCCGACAACATATACCCTGGTTGCGCAACATACACGCCTTCAACAGGACGGTTTAAATGCCGTGCTTGTTGATATGATAAATTATGTAGAATGGCCTGGCCAAATGTTAAATATTTTGCAGGTGTGATTTTATGTAAGTCATCAACCTTAATTTTTAATTCCAATGGGGTGCCATTGCGCTCTACCAATAAGCGTATTATCTGATTAACGTTATCGTCTAACAGCGCCTCAAGTTCATCAAACCGTCTTAACCATTTAAGCTCTGCACTGCTCCCACTACCTTTAACTAAAATATCACCTGGTTGTAGTAACTGATGTGCATCCGACCCTGGCAAGCTTCGCCTAACCACCAACAAACCAATACCATGATTCACTTTTCTTAACTTTGCTTCCATCTCAGCACGCAAGCCGAGACGACGCACTTCATCATAGGGCTTGTAATCAAAGCTTGTTTGTAAAGTTCCTCGTGTAATATTTTTACCTTGCTGAATAAATTGCAATGCGCGCTCTACTCTCTGCAATGGCAAGAAAAAACTAGAGGCGGCCTTAATCGAACCGCCCGCATTCAGTGCAATAACATTACCGTTAATATCAAACACTGGTGAGCCAGATGAACCGCCAGAAACGCCAGAAGCAGATTGATAATAAAAAGTATTAAAATCGTTATATCGGCCACGCCCATAATAAGGTGCCTGCCGATCTATTCTTGCCAACGTACCCGCCAGGATCGACAATTGCTCGCCCGCGTCATTTCCCACCACACGAATCTCTTTACCTACTACAGCTTCTTTGGGTTTTATTGGCAAACTTTTAGGATGTATAAATTTTAAGTCGGCAGGTTCATATTGAAAAAAACCAAAATCATGTACCGGATCTCGATAAATTGGTTTAAGCGTAATTTCTTCCCTGTTTGAAAACAGAGCCTCTGCCACCACAGGACCTGATTGCACGACATGACGATTGGTAAGAATAATTCCACGTTCAGCATCTACTACAAAACCCGTTGCCTGCGATGAATTGTTTCCACCTGTATCAAATGCCCTAACGGCATCAACACGAATGGTAACGATGGAATCGGTTACTCTATTAATAACCTTTGACCAGTCTTCATCCCGACCAGACCATGCAGATGCTGAAGTCATTAAGCCAATGAATAGCCACACAAGTCTGTACATTTTTTCTAATTACCTTAATATCGGCCCATGCTTAACAAAATTTGGGCGAGTTTAATCATTCTGGGTATTTCTTTCGCGTTTGCACAAGATGTGCATGACGAAGTGTACAACACTCACAACAATGGCGTACCGCTTCAGTTTAATTTATTAACATCAGATACATCTCCGCAGCAATTAATACTAGCTGCGAATGAATACAAATTAAATGCCACATTAAAACAAAAGCAAAAAGTCCAGATACATCTGGACACTAAAAGTCCAATCAAGTTTCACAACATTGCTTTAGCGAACAGCCAAAAGAACAGCCTCATTGCAGACATCGTTAGCCAGGACAGCAGCAGCATTACACTAATACTCCCAGAAATACATTGGCAGAAACTCCGTGAAGTGACTCAGGCTGCTTTTGATACCGCTGAATTTGCCGTAAAACTTGCACTAGGCCTAATTGGCATTATGGCTTTATGGCTAGGTTTAATGCAGATTATTGAAAAAAGTGGCTTAATCAATTTCCTGGTTAAGTTTGTGCAGCCTTTTTTAAGCTGGCTATTTCCCAACATCCCAAAAAATCACCCCGCTTTGGCCAGCATTAGTATGAACATGACAGCAAATATTTTAGGCCTTGGCAATGCGGCCACACCACTTGGCATCAAAGCCATGCAGCAGTTACAAACCTTAAACCATAATAAAGATACCGCCAGCGATGAAATGTGCATGTTTCTCGCATTAAATACTTCAAGCGTTCAACTACTTCCACCGGTCACACTAATAGCGCTTATGGGAACACAAGTGTCCGATCTCATAGTGCCTATTATTTTGGCAACAAGCTGCTCGACACTGGTTGCAATTACTGTTGCTAAAATATTCGCTGCACGCAGGCGCAACAGAGCATAATCATGCAACAGCTAACTGCAGTCATTATTCCATTACTTATTTTATTAATTATTTCGCATGGCCTGATTAAACACATAGCGGTATATGAAGAGTTTGTAGAAGGCGCAAGGGAAGGATTTAATATTGCGGTAAATATAATCCCTTATTTAGTTGCCATGCTATTTGCCATTGCTATCTTTAGAGCCAGTGGCGCAATGGATTTAATCCTCAATGCACTTAGGCCATTGGCAAATCAAATAGGCTTTCCTGCCGAAGTTATTTCTATGGGCATTATTCGCCCATTAACAGGCAGTGGCTCCGTTGGTGTATTAGCCGACTTAATCAGCACCTACGGTGAAGATTCAATTATTGTCAAAATGGCCGCGGTGATGTTTGGCTCAACGGAAACAACGCTTTATGTACTGGCCGTATATTTTGGTGCCATTAAAATAAAACGCACTGAATATGCTTTACAAGCCGGACTCGCCGCCGACCTGGCTGGATTTATTGCAGCCATTAGCATCACCTATTGGTACTTTAGCTAATCAGCTGTACATGCTTCACTGAACCATCAGGCAGAGCTGCCCAATGCTTTATTTTACGACTGGTAATTCGTCCGGATCTGAAGAAAACTGATCAACACCATTTTCTCTGGGTCGGCTTTCTGTACCAACACCACCACCAAAATTAATTTTCCACTCCAAATTACTGCGCGAATCGGCGTACGATAAAGCGGTTTGAATATCTATTTTTCCTTCGAGGAACAACTGGTAAAGAGACTGATCGAAGGTTTGCATACCATCCGCCTCGCCTTTTTCCATAATCGCTTTTATTTCATGAAAATCACCCTTGCGAATTAACTCAGAAATATAAGGCGAGTTAATAAGTATCTCAACAGCAGCCACACGCATGCCTTTTAGCCCCGTGACTAATCGCTGCGACACAATGGCCTGCAAGTTAAGCGATAAATCCATTAATATTTGATTACGCGAATCGGGTGGGAAAAAACTTAAGATGCGGTCAAGGGTTTGATTTGCATTGACAGAATGTAATGTCGATAAACATAAATGCCCGGTATCTGCGTACTGAATGGCCGCTTCCATTGTTTCTCGATCGCGCACCTCACCAATCATAATCACATCGGGCGCTTCACGCATTGCTTCGCGTAACGCATTTTCATAAGACAATGTATCTAAACCAACTTCGCGCTGACCAACAATGGATTTATTATGATTAAAGGTAAATTCTATTGGGTCTTCAATGGTTAATATATGCCCTGGCATAACCTGGCTACGGTGCTGAATCATAGACGCAAGTGACGTGGATTTACCAGAGCCTGTTGCACCAACTACCAGCACCAACCCCTTTCGATGGCACACTAGCTCTTTTAATTTTTCAGGTAATTTAAGTTCATCAAGACTGGGTATACTCGATTTTATATATCGAATAACCATGGATACTTCACCACGCTGCGTATAGATATTTATCCGAAAACGCCCGATATCTTTTAAAGACATCCCCAAATTCATTTCCATAGTCGCCTCGAACCCCATCTTCTGGTTTTCATCCATAACGCTATAGGCAATATCTTTGGCCATACCAGGTTCTAATGGCACTTTACCAATAGGGTGCATTTTACCCTCGATATTCATGCTAACAGGGGCACCTGTGGTAAAGAAAATATCAGAGCCGCCGCGCTCTGCCATTAGTTTTAAATAAGGCTGTAAATTCATAATTAACCCTGTAGTTCTTAACGCATTGTATGCTTAGTATCGGTAGCATCTTCTTCCATTTTTAAGCCGGCAACTTCCGACATTAAATCTGTAGCGTGCGATTCCTTTCCTTTTAACTTTATTCTCAAGCGCAAATCATTAATAGAATCGGCATTACGTAATGCATCTTCATAAGTAACATAGCCTTCTTCATATAATTCAAATAACGCCTGATCAAACGTTATCATTCCATATTCATTTGACTTCGACATTAATGTTTTCATCTCATGAATATCACCCTTAAAAATAAGATCCGACATTAGTGGCGTATTCAACATAACTTCAACAGCAGGAACCCGGCCTTCACCCCCTTTTAATGGCACCAGTCTTTGAGAGATTACCGACTTAAGATTTAATGACAAATCCATCAGCAATTGTGCACGGCGCTCTTCGGGAAAAAAGTTGATGATACGATCAAGCGCCTGGTTTGTACTATTTGCGTGTAAGGTTGTTAAACACAGATGGCCTGTTTCGGCAAATGCAATGGCATATTCCATGGTTTCACGGTCACGCACCTCACCAATCAATATTACATCCGGCGCCTGACGTAATGTATTTTTTAGCGCCACATCATACGAGTCTGTATCAACACCGACTTCACGCTGCGTCACAATGCAATTTCTATGTTGATGCACAAACTCTATGGGGTCTTCAATGGTAATAATATGGCCAAAAGAATTTTCATTTCTATAACCAATCATCGCGGCCAAAGAACTTGATTTACCCGAACCTGTTGCACCTACAAAAATAACCAGGCCGCGTTTGGTCATGGCTATATCTTGCAATACAGCGGGTAAATTCAATTCTTCAAAATTCGGAATTTCAGAACGAATAACACGCAACACCATGCCCATTGATCCACGTTGTGTAAACGCATTCACACGGAAACGCGAAACACCCGGCAAACTTATCGCAAAGTTTACTTCCTGCCGAGCCTCAAACTCACCTAACTGTTTGTCGTTCATAATTGAACGCACCAGTGATTGTGTGTGCGACGGTGAAAGAGCCTGACTTGAGAGCGAGGTCATTTTTCCATCTACTTTCATAGACGGTGCTGCCCCCACTGTAATAAACAAATCAGAACCATCTTTCTGCACCAACATGCGCAACAAATCGTGCATGTATCGGATGGCCTTATCTCTATCCATTTTTAACTCCATTAATGCTTTCTTAAGCTCTGAATATAATGACTCAAAGCCCTTTTACATTTTTATTTTAATTAAATAGATTCTTTATTCATTGCTTTAGAACGTGCGTCATCTTTGGTAACCATGCCACGATCAACCAGCTCTTTTAGATTTTGATCCAATGTTTGCATGCCAATGTTTTGCCCGGTTTGAATAGCTGAATACATCTGAGCAATTTTATTTTCACGAATCAGGTTACGAATAGCCGGTGTACCAATCATAATTTCATGCGCTGCAACACGCCCACCACCGATTTTCTTTAACAAAGTTTGCGCAATAACCGCACGCAATGACTCCGACAACATGGCACGAACCATATCTTTTTCAGCCGCTGGAAATACATCCACAATACGGTCTACGGTTTTAGCCGCTGAGCTGGTGTGCAAGGTTCCAAATACCAGGTGCCCGGTTTCCGCTGCTGATAGCGCCAGGCGAATGGTTTCCAGATCACGCATCTCACCCACTAAAATAACATCGGGATCTTCACGTAAGGCGGAACGTAAGGCCTCGCTAAAACCCATGGTGTCACGGTGCACTTCTCGCTGATTCATTAAGCACTTTTTACTTTCATGCACGAATTCAATCGGGTCTTCTATGGTTAAGATATGCCCATAATCATTCTCATTCACATGATTCACCATCGCCGCCAGCGTGGTGGATTTACCTGAGCCCGTAGGGCCGGTCACCAAAACGATGCCGCGTGGCGTATTGGCTATTTCTTCGAATATTTTTGGTGCACCCAATTCTTCCAGAGTAAGGATTTTTGAGGGGATGGTACGAAATACCGCACCCGCTCCGCGATTATGATTAAATGCGTTCACACGAAAACGCGCCAAACCGGGAATCTCAAAGGAGAAATCCACTTCCCAGTATTCTTCAAAGGTTTTACGCTGCTTATCATTCATGATGTCATACACCATGGCATGAATTTCTTCATGCGGCATTGCATCAACATTAATGCGTCGAACGTCTCCATCCACACGAATCATCGGCGGCAAACCCGCCGATAGATGTAAGTCTGATGCGCCATTCTTTACGCCGAATGCTAATAACTGTGCAATATCCATTCAATCTCCCGGAACACTGCGTGAAAAACCTGAGGTATTAAGCCAGGTCTCACTTGAAAGAGGCCAGTCCTTCATAGGACAATGGGCAATGAAACAAGCTTAAGCTGAAATATCAACAGCCATTATGTTTCTAAGTATTCTATTTATAGTCAATAATTTAGCAGGCTTCAAACAAATGCCAAGCCAGACTAACGGTTCTGCAACACACTCTGCAAATATTGCAGCGAATATTCAGCAAATAAACACGCGTATTGATGAACTATGTCATCAGTATCATCGTGATCCCGCTGATATTAGACTGCTTGCAGTTAGCAAAACCAAACCCGCTGAAGATATTCGATCTGCTTTTAATGCGGGGCAACACTGTTTTGGCGAAAACTACCTACAGGAAGCCCTGCAAAAGATCCGAGCCCTTCACGATCTACCGATTGAATGGCACTTTATAGGCGCTATTCAATCCAACAAAACACGCGAGCTGGCTGAAAATTTTGCCTGGGTGCATAGCGTGGATCGCCTAAAAATTGCCCGACGATTAAGTGAGCAACGAGCAGAGTCTATGCCAGCCTTAAATATTTGCCTACAAGTAAATATTAGCGAAGAGACATCAAAAGCGGGTTTAATGCTTAATGAACTCACTGGGCTAGTGGCAGAAGTTGTGCAACTACCCAATATTAGCTTGCGCGGCTTAATGGCGATACCGGCAAAAGCTGATACTCTTAGCGCACAGCGCGCCACGTTTGCAAAAATACGGCAGGCCTTAAAAACACTGCAAAAAACGCAGCCTGCATTAGACACCTTATCGATGGGCATGAGCAATGATATGGAGGCGGCTATTGCAGAAGGCAGTACTATTTTGCGTATCGGCACGGCCATATTTGGCGCACGAAATGGCACTTAAAAAATTAAATTCAATGGATAGAGGCTTTTGCACGAAGTGTAAAAGTCGATTGGCACATGAATGTGCCAACAAAATCGATTACGCAAGTAATTGATTTTGGGAGATTCTGAAAAATGACATTTTTTAGAATCGTTGCTTTGCCGAGCCAGGGATGGCTCGTGCAAAGCTCTCAATCAGGCATTATCCTAAAATCGGCTTTTGAATAATAACGCGACAATACTAGAGACATTATGAACAGTAAAATTTGCTTTATCGGTGGTGGAAATATGGCGAGCGGCCTGATTGGCGGCCTTATCAGCAATCATTATAGCGCCGAGCTAATTACCGTTACAGACCCAGATCAAAACAAACTGGATCACCTCGCAGAGCAATTTTCGATTAACACCACCACAGATAATCAAACCGCGGTACAACATGCAGATGTGATTGTACTTGCTGTAAAGCCTCAGGTACTCGCCGAGGTTTGCATCAGCATTAAAGACGCATTGCAGGGTAAATCGACCTTAATTATTTCTATTGCAGCGGGCATCCGCTCTACAGACATAGACCGCTGGCTGGGTAACAACAAGGCCATCGTACGCTGTATGCCAAATACGCCATCATTAATTCAGGCGGGTGCGACGGGTTTATACGCCAACACACAAACCAGCAAAGCACAAAAAGCAGTGGCCGAGCAAATTCTTCGCGCTGCGGGCATTACACTATGGGTTGAGGACGAACCCCTGCTCAATGCCGTCACCGCTGTTTCAGGCTCTGGCCCCGCCTACTTTTTTCTATTTATGGAGGCCATGCAACGCGCTGGCAGCCAGCTCGGTCTGGATGAACACACCGCTGGCCTGCTCGCAAAGCAAACTGCTCTAGGCGCTGCCCGTATGGCACTAGAAGGTGAGGACGAGCCCGCAACACTGCGTGCCAGGGTTACCTCAAAAGGCGGCACAACGGCAGCAGCCATTGCATCATTTGAAGCCAACAACTTTGCAGACATTATTCAACAGGCCCTGACTGCCGCCAGAGATCGCGCGATTGAACTGGCCGACGAACTCGGCAAACAATAACAACACCACACGGAATAAACCAAAATGAATCCATTTGTATTTTTAATTGATATCTTACTTCAACTATATGCTACGGCATTACTGATCCGCGTCCTGCTACAATGGGTGGGGGCGGATTTCTATAACCCGGTATCACAATTCATTGTAAAAATAACCAATCCGCCGGTTAAGCCCATGCGTAAACTGATTCCCGGTTTCTTCGGTATTGATATAGCCACCTTAGTACTTTCCATATTAGTACTCGCAGTGAAAGTCATGGTGGTATACCAAACGCTGAACCCTGTCGCCATTTCCCTATTGGCGATAGGCCAGGTACTCATGCTAACGCTAAGTATTTTCCTTTATTCAATTATTATTCAGGCGATTCTTAGCTGGGTTAACCCAGACCCTCACAACCCTGCGGTTAGCTTACTTAACAGCCTGACCTTTCCTGTTCTCAAGCACTTTAGAAACCTGCTACCGCCTATGGGCGGCATGGACCTCTCGCCAATGATTGCCATCATCGTGCTGATGTTTGTGCAATACTCCATTCGTTATTTATTTATGACCGTGTTCGGCATTAGCCTGTAATGCATACATTTTATGAGTGGCAGGGCGACGATTTAATATTCCGCGTAAAGGCACAAGCTAAAGCCAGTAAAGATGAGTTTTCTGAGGTGCTGGGTAATCGATTAAAAATACGTATTGCCGTGCCACCGATTGACGGCCGGGCCAATCAACATTTAAGCAAATTTTTAGCCCGGCAATTCAAGCTAAGTCAATCTCAAATAGAATTAATCGCGGGAGATAGCGCAAGACAAAAGTGCTTTAGAATTCACCCACCCAAACACATCCCAAATATTATTCCTGGCGCATCATTTAAGCGCCAGTCCTATGTTCCACAGGGCAAATAAAATCACCATTGTAGCCGCCAAATAGCGCACACTTTGCTTTTGTACAAACAGCTTTAACTGATTCGCAAACAGGCCCATGGCCAGTAAATTAGGCAATGTGCCTAAACCGAAACTCAGCATAAGCAATGCACCTTGCTGAAAACTACCTGCGGCTATCGCCCAAACCAAAACGCTATACACTAAGCCGCAAGGCAACCACCCCCATAGCAAACCTAAAGCCATCGCCTGCAGAGAGTTATTAACCGGCAATATTTTTTGCGCCACAGGTTGAATATATTGCCAAACCATTCCGCCTATTTTTTCCAGCCGAACCAGGCCCATCCACCAGCCAGAAATATACAGGCCCATCATCAACATAAAAATACCCGCGAGCAACTGCATGATGAGTTGTATATTGTGAATATCACTCCATCGAACAAGCAGCCAGCCAACAGAACCCATTACACCACCCGCCATGGCATAACTAAAAAGTCGGCCAACGTTATAGGCCAAAAGCAGTGCAAACAAAGACGTTTTTTTAGCGTTTTTATTTTGCTGCGTTGCAAAACTTAAAGCGCCAACAATGCCACCACACATGCCTACGCAATGCACGCCACCCATTAATCCGATGGTAAATGCTGTTATATAAGTAAATTCATGCATTTTCTTAAAAGATTCTCACAAAAACCCTTGTATTACAGTGCAAAAGCACTAACAATCCATGACATAGAATATTTCATTGGAATATTCATAATAACAGACAAAACTAATAACCATAGGAGCACAGTATGGCGGTTAAAAAGAAAGCGGCAAAGAAAAAAGTAGCCACAAAAAAAGCGACTGCAACTGCAGTTAAAAAGCCACCTACAAAAAGCGAAATTTTAAATCACATTGCTGCTGAAACAGAGTTAAGCCGTAAAGAAGTTTCGGCTGTACTGGAAAGCTTATCTGGTTTAATTGAGAAAAACATTAAACCTCGTGGCCCAGGATTCTTCAATATGCCCGGCCTGTTAAAGATCAAAGTGATTAAGAAACCCGCGACTAAAGCACGCAAGGGTACTAACCCATTTACTGGCGAAGAAATGATGTTTAAAGCCAAGCCAGCTCGTAAAGTGGTTAAAGTTCTGCCGCTTAAAGGCTTAAAAGATATGGTGTAAGCCAGGCTTTGTTTTAGCTTGATATGCGGGGATATATGGCAAGCCATGTATCCCCGTTTTGCATCTAATAGACTGAACATTAAAATATGCGCAGCACTCGTTATAATATAGCCCCAAACAAAGCTATGATTCGGCAACAATATGAAATACAAATACTCTATAATACAAAGCTAATATGAAAACACTGGCAGCAAGATTCCCCAAGTCACTACTCGCTAACAAACTTAATGTAGCGCAGTTAAATAGACTATTGCCTCCATCCGTTGCAGTACTTCTTATTATCGCCAGCGCCTATATACTAGCGCAAATAAGCTGGGCACTTATTCCTGATGAAGCCAGTGAAACAGCCCCCTCTCTACATAACAGCACGACGAATATCACAAAAAAATCGGCCCTTAATAACTATAAACATATTACTGATGCTCACCTATTTGGCGAATATCAAAAAAAATCAACGGCTATTGCAACAAAAGACGCCCCCGAGACACGCCTAAATTTAGTTTTAAAAGGCATTCTTGCCGCCACACCGATGAAGTTAGCCAGTGCTATTATTGCCATGGGTAAAAATGGCAAAGAAGATATTTACGGCATAGGCGATAAGGTATCCAGCGCCAGCGTTAAAGAAATTTATGCCGATAGAGTAATATTACTGCGTAATGGCCAGCTAGAAACACTGCGCATGCCCAAAGATTCCAGCGCTAATTTAATACGGTCGGTTTCACCGGGTAGAGCCAAATCTATCGATAGCTCATCCCCCGGGCGCGCATTATCCGATATACGTAAAAATATTCTGCAAAATCCAACCTCATTCGGCAAGTACGCCATTCCGATTCCCTATAAAGAAAATGGCCAACTACGGGGTTACCGCTTAAGGCCTCAGGGTGACAACACCCTGTTTGACGCCGTTGGCATAGAGCCAGCAGATGTCATATTAGCCATCAATGGCGTTAAACTAAACAGCCCAACAGAAGGCCTTAAGGCACTGCGTAGCTTGCAGAAAGCCAAACAAATTAACTTAACTGTATTACGCAATGGTGCAGAACTACCTCTGCAGTTTGATATACCTTAAACTGAGACAATTATTTTGAAATATCAGGATTCATCCAATATGCGTGCAACAAGCAGAACACACAAATCCAAAAAGCATGCACGCACATTTATTAGCACCTGCTTACTTACCCTGGGTTTACTTAACATGGGCCTGCTTAATTTAGGCCTACTGAGTGCAGGCCTACTGTTTATTCAGCCTGCCTATGCAGCAGAAAATCAGATTACGCTTAATTTAAAAGATGCCGACATTCGTGCACTGATTAGCACGGTTTCAAAATTTACCAATAAAAATTTCGTAGTCGACCCGCGAGTAAAAGCCAAGGTAACGGTTGTTTCATCCAACACCATGTCTGAAGACGAAGTCTATGAAGTCTTTTTATCTGTTTTGCAGGTGCATGGTTATGCCGCTGTCCCTTTGGGCAGCATTATTAAAATTGTTCCTGAAGTAAATGCCAAACAGGGCCCGCTGCCCATAGTAAGCGGAGCAGCTGGCAACACCGATGAATTAATAACAAAGGTAATCACCTTAAATCACGTGCCTGCGGCGCAGCTTGTACCCATCTTGCGCCCATTAGTACCTCAACAGGGTCACCTTGCTGCCTACAACCCAACCAACACACTCATCATCACCGACCATGCAGCAAATATTAGACGTCTGGTGCTTATTATTCGAAGTATAGATCGCCCAGAAAGCGACGAATTAGAAATCATTCCATTAAGGCATGCCTCGGCATCTGAGTTGGTGCGCATACTTAACTCCTTACACGCAGGTGCTGGTGCCGGAAAAACAGCGCAAGCGAATAAAATCACCTTAGCTTCAGATGATCGCACCAATAGCATTTTAATGAGTGGCGAGCGATCAGCACGCTTAAAAATTCGCGCCACGATTGCGCATTTAGATACACCTCTGGAAAACGAAGCGGGTAATACACATGTTATCTATTTAAAATATGCAAAAGCCGCTGATATCGTCACCATTCTTAGCGGCGTGCAAAAAAATCAGGCCCAGGCCAATAAAAAAGGCGTGACTAAAAAAGCCGCTATATCATCAAAAAATAACGAAGTAGACATTCAAGCCGATGACTCAACTAATGCCTTAATTATTACCGCTGGCCCGGATATTGTGCGTCGTATGAAATCCATTATCCGCCAGCTCGATATTCGCCGCGCACAGGTTTTGGTGGAATCCATTATTGCGGAAATCTCCAATAATCGTAACAAAGAATTTTCATCGCAGTTTGCCGTCGGTGGGGAAAAAAATAGCAGCAGCAATAAGGTACCTATTGGCGTAGGTAACTTTGGTGGCTCCGCCGGTATTATTGGTTTATTCAGTGGCGACCCAACAACCATCGCTGGCTCTTTAGGTGATGGCATCACATTTGGTTTTGGTAGCGATAAAGGCAATCGTTTTGGCTTTTTACTAAAAGCACTCAGCGCCGATGCCGCCACCAACATTCTATCAACACCCAGCGTTGTCACCATGGACAACCAGGAAGCTGAAATTGTTATCGCGCAAAATGTACCTTTTATAACAGGCTCATTTACGACTAATGCAGCCGGCGCATCCAACCCATTCCAAACGGTTGAGCGTCAGGATGTAGGCATTACTTTAAAAGTAACGCCACAGATAAATGAAGGCAACACGATAAAACTCGAGATTCAACAGGAAGTATCTAATGTTGCCCAGGCAGCCAGCTCTGCCGAAGGTCTCATCACAAAAAAACGTTCTATTACTACATCGGTACTGGTTGAAGACGGCGAAATCCTGGTACTCGGTGGATTAATTGATGACACCTTACGCGATCAAGTTTCTAAAGTACCTGTATTAGGTGATATCCCATTACTGGGCTGGTTATTCCGCTCACACAGCACCACCAAAGAAAAACAGAACCTGATGGTCTTTATGCGCCCCAGTATTATGCGTAATGCGGCCGATGCAGCGCATCAAACCAACCAGAAATACAACTACTTACGCGCGCAGCAAATTGATGCGGATGAAAAGGGCTTTGGCTTACTAAAAGAAAAAAGCTCACCGCTATTACCTGAACTAAAACAAAAAGAGACAACACCAGCACCCTCACCCGCTAAAGAAATCAATAAGCTAGATGACGATGATTTCGAATAACCTATCAGTCAATGAACTACTCGCTGATAAAATAGTCAGCGACGGAATTTCAGCTAGAAATATTTCCTATGCCTTCGCAAAGCGTCATGGTGTTTTACTCGGACAAATCGGTGCAGAAAAAGCCCTGTTACTCTATCGCGGTAAGCTAAATCCACAGGCCGTTTCTGAAGTAAGACGCATTATCAATCGCCGTATTGAATTATCCCCCATAGCCGATGAACAATTCGAGGCTCTGTTAGCACAAACCTACGAACAAAACTCTGATCAGGCCATGGCGATGATGGAAGGCGTGGGTGATGAACTCGACCTGGATCAACTTGCGGAAACCATAGAACCAGAAGATTTATTAGAAGCCGAAGATGACGCGCCGATTATTAAACTGATAAATGCTGTGCTAACAGAAGCCATAAAAGTAAACGCCTCAGATATTCATATTGAGGCCTTCGAAAATCGCATGCGCATTCGTTTCCGTGTTGACGGTGTGCTGCGTGAAATTTTACAACCGCCTAAAAATATTGCACCACTGGTTATCTCACGTATAAAAGTAATGGCCAAATTAGACATCGCCGAAAAGCGCTTACCCCAGGATGGTCGCATCTCATTAAAAGTTGCTGGGCGTTCGGTTGATGTACGTGTATCTACTTTACCCTCAGGCCATGGCGAACGTATAGTTTTACGTTTACTAGATAAACAGGCCGGGCGCCTGGATTTACAACACCTCGGCATGTCAGATGTCGATAGCGACCGACTGAATGATTTATTGCATCACCCACACGGTATTATTTTGGTTACCGGGCCTACCGGTTCGGGTAAAACCACCACGCTCTATGCAGGCCTGACTCGGCTCAACGATAAAAGCCGCAACATATTAACCGTGGAAGACCCTATCGAGTATTACCTGGATGGCATCGGCCAGACACAGGTTAACAACAAAGTTGAAATGACCTTTGCAAAAGGCCTACGCGCGATATTACGCCAGGATCCCGATGTCGTAATGATTGGTGAAATACGTGATTTAGAAACCGCATCCATTGCAGTGCAAGCCAGTTTAACCGGTCACCTGGTGCTTTCGACTTTACATACCAATACTGCAATAGGTGCGGTTACACGGTTACGCGATATGGGCGTTGAACCTTTTCTACTGGCCTCCAGCCTAATTGGCGTATTGGCACAGCGCCTGGTTCGCCAACTCTGCCCGCACTGCAAAGAGGCACACACCGCATCCAGCAGCGAATGCGAATGGTTAGAGGTAAAAGAAGCTCAGGCCCCACAAGTATATCGCCCCAAGGGTTGTGATGAATGCAATCAACTGGGCTACGCGGGGCGCACCGGTGTGTATGAGCTCATTCCGGTGGATGACACACTGCAACAAATGATTCACGATGGCGCAGGCGAACAGGCCATGGAAAAATACGCGCGTAGTTTCAGCAGCAGTTTACGCACAGATGGAAAACGTCTGGTATTAAAAGGCACCACCTCTATAGAAGAAGTATTAAGGGTTTCTCGCGAAGATTAGAAAATATGGCGGCATTTGAATACACAGCACTAGACCCAAAAGGCCGCGAGAAAAAAGGTGTCATCGAAGGCGATACCGCACGCCAGGTACGCCAGCAATTACGCGACAAGGGCATGATGCCGCTGCAAATTGACACAGCAGCGAATCAGGAGAAAAAACAACAGGCACAACCGGTACGCATGTCGCGTCGCGGCATTAGCGCAACCGATCTCGCACTGTTTACACGCCAACTAGCCACCCTGGTACGCGCCGCATTACCATTAGACGAAGCGCTCTCCGCGGTAGGCCAGCAAACCGAAAAGCCACGCATAAAAAGCATGGTGTTTGCACTGCGCTCAAAAATATTAGAGGGCCACACACTGGCCTCAGGCTTATCTGACTTTCCAAAAATATTCCCCGACCTGTTCCGCGCAACCGTCGCCGCGGGAGAATCATCCGGGCATTTAGATATCGTTTTAGACCGCCTCGCCGACTACACCGAAAGCCGCCAGCAAATGGCGCAAAAAATTGCCCAGGCAACCATTTATCCCGCCATCCTGACCATCATGGCATTTCTTGTAGTTACCGGTTTACTGGTTTTTGTAGTGCCCCAAATCGTCGAGGTATTTAACACCTCCGGCCAACAACTGCCCGGCATCACCCGCGCGATGATCTGGTTAAGTGAGTTTCTACAAAACTGGTGGCTAGCCTTAATTGCCTTAGGCATTGCGATTTATTTTGCCGTACAAAAGTTTTTATCCATCCCCACCAACACGCGCCGCTATCATTTGTTTTTATTAAGGCTACCGGTTATTGGTAAATTAGTAAGAGGCCTAAACACCGCGCGTTTTTCCAGAACCTTAAGTATTCTTACCTCCAGCGGTGTGCCGGTGCTGGATGCACTAGCACTTTCTGCACCGGTGGTGACTAACCTGCCAATGCGCGGTGCGGTAGTTGAAGCATCGGCACGGGTAAGAGAGGGTTCAACTATTTATGCGGCATTAGATCGCAGCAAGTTATTCCCGCCGATGACCCTGCATTTAATTGCCAGTGGTGAGCGCTCGGGTAATTTGGAAGATATGCTAGACAAAGCCGCGCTTCAGCAAGAGCGTGAACTGGAAGTGTTGATTGCGGTGTTTATGGGCTTATTTGAGCCCTTGTTGATTGTGGCAATGGGGGGCATTGTGTTGTTGATTGTACTTTCTATTTTATTGCCGATTATTAATATGAATGATTTGATGCAGTAGTTTGTTTGAGGCTGTTTGTTGACCTTAGCTTAGTTATGCACTGTAGCTTCAAGGTTCGCCTGTTGGCGCCTCACTTATCTATGAAAGCCATCCCTGGCTTTCATCCTTCGGGCCATGCAGAGCATGTTCAAAAACGCTCCCCGCGTTTTTAGTCTGCAGCCAAAAAAGTAAGCAAAAAGCCCGCTCGCTCAGTCGCTTGTTCTCATCAAACAGCAGATGAGAATTCCCAAAAATTATTCATGCTACTTCGTATAGTTTGTTAACCTGTTAGATCTCCACTCTTTTCACGGGTTGTGCTGATGCGCCGTCCAGGCTTAGCAGCACTTGAAATTACATCCCTGTAATTTCACCCCTCTTTGAATATAATTTTCGGCGAGCGACAGGCTGAATTGCTACAAGACTGAGGCCAATTATGTTTTCTGATTTACCACACTAAAAACAAAAAATGGGGTTTCAAATACGAACGATTCTTAATCATGAACGCCCTTTAAAATATCTTTAATTTAATTCAAATCAAAATTTCTACACCATATTTAAACTACACTCCTAACCATTAGAAGCAATCAGATGTTATATTTGTAACCGTTCATTAATAAGTCGCCATGCAAATAACGAAGGACTATACAATGAAACTCGGAATAATAATTTACTCAAACGAACCTGAAACAGTATGGAATGCATTTCGCTTAGGCATATTATCTTGTAAAAAAGAAGATACTGTAAAAATATTCTTGTTAGCGAAAGGTGTAGAATGCGAATGTTTGGACAAGGAATATTTTGACGAAGAAAATTTTAATATCACTGAAACAATGAATGAATTCATTAAATTCGGCGGTGAGATATTAGCTTGTGGAACATGTCTGGAAATAAGACGTTCCAAAAGCACAAGCTTATGCCCAATATCTACAATGGATGATTTATACAATATAATTATTGAATCGGACAAAGTGTTAACATTTTAAATGTAAGCGAGTAAAAATGGCCAGTGAGAAACAATCAATCAAGCAATAGCTTTTAGCTGGCTTACTGACCATTTTTTAATCCTTCCGTCACCTTTAATTCAGGCAACAGCTCCTCCTCCATTTCATTAAATACTCATCAATGAAGTAAGAAAAAGTCTGACGCAGAAAATGATATACGCGGACATATTGCGGACATAATTTGTTAATTGTAATTTAATAAATTACGAGTAATAGTTATCTCAAGTCAGTCATTACTATAATAAACTTGCTATTCATTCCATAAAGCACTATAAAAATTGTGGGAACTATTAGATAACTCCGGTTAATCCCTGAATATGGTACAGGGGAATAATAGCAGGACTTTAATTTATTAGGATGATAAAGCATGAAGCATAACGGCTCGGTTACGGGAAATGAGCGTACATTAAATCCAGGTGAGGATCTAATCACTACAACGGATACCAAGGGAGCAATTACTTATTTCAATCAAAATTTTCATCGTATCAGCGGATTTGATTGTGATGAACTAACCAGTAAAAATCACAATTTAGTACGCCACCCAGAAATGCCGACAGCAGCATTCAAAGATTTATGGAGCACACTGGAATCTAACAAATCATGGATGGGCATAGTTAAGAACCGTGCTAAAAACGGCGATCACTATTATGTCGATGCCTATGTCACTCCAATCAAAAAACATGGCAAGCTTGCTGAATACCAGTCAGTTAGAGTTGTTCCTGAAAAAACATTTGTAAACCGTGCAGAAGCTCTCTACAAGCGTATTAGTAACAACAAACCCCCCATACAATTCTGGCATCGGCTGGGTATGCTGCCTAGATTAATGCTTGGTTTAACTAGCGTAATAGTTTTACTGCTAAGCTTCATCGCTACTATCGTTCCGCTATCTATTATGCAAATGACCATAGCCTTTATTGTTGGCTTCGTCATGTCCTTGGTTCTTTCCAAGATTGTATTAGCACCACTTTTAAAGCTAGCCGCAGAAAGCCGAAATTTTATTGATAATGATTTGGCGCGCCAGGTTTATGGGGGGGCACAGAATGAAGTGGCGCAATTGAGATTAGCCATGCATATGAGAAAACTTGAAATTAACAGCGTGGTATCACGCATTGATGATAGCTCTGATCAATTAAAAGAGATTATTGAACGCACATCACATATGGCGCAGGAAACTGGACAAGGTGTAGCGGTTCAGTTATCCGAAATTGAACAACTAGCAACAGCGATGAATGAAGTTTCTGCTACGGTAGTGGAAGTTGCTCGCAATACGAGTGATGCCGCGCAAGAGGCACAAAAAGCGGATCAAATTGTTGCTGTTGGTAAAAAAGAAATGAACAGTACCATCCAATCTATTTCACAGGTAGCCACAGATGTTCAGCATGCTTCAAATGTAGTGTCGGAGTTAAATGTAAAGAGTGAAAACATTGGTCATGTGCTTGATGTGATTCGTAGCATCGCGGAACAAACAAACCTGCTTGCACTGAATGCTGCCATTGAAGCCGCTCGTGCAGGCGAGCAAGGCAGGGGTTTTGCCGTGGTAGCCGATGAAGTTCGCACATTAGCGCAAAGAACTCAGAAAGCGACACAAGAAATTCAAGGCATGATTGAAGCAATACAAAGTGATAGCCAAAGTGCAGTAGAAGAAATGAAGACGGGCTGTCAACGGGTTGAAGAAAGCGTTGAACAGGCAGAAAAGGCTGGGCAATCACTACATCAGATCGCTGAAACCGTGAGCGTTATTTCAGATATGAATATACAGATTGCTACTGCTGCCGAAGAACAAAGTGCCGTTAGTGAAGAGATTAATCGTAATGTTGTTAATATCAGCGATGAAGCTCAGAAAAATTCAATTAACAGTCAACAGACTCAATTAACCGTTGAACAACTGGCTGAATTTTCTGATCACTTACAAACACTGGTTTCTCAGTTTAAGAAAAGCGAATAAAGCATATATGCAAATTTATGGGATCAGTTAATATGACTGGCTGTGTATGCACTATTTTTTGTATTTCTTGATTTTTGCTTGTTAGAGGTTCTTATTAACACCTTGAGTCCGTTTATATATGAGCGGCCACTCGCGATAAAATCATCATTATGCCCACCAGTCATTTCTAAAAACTGTTTTGGTTGTGCTGCAACTGAAAATATTTCTCGCCCTTCTTCGTAAGGGATAATGTCATCATTCTTGCTGGAAATATTTGAAATATTTGAAATATTTGGGGACAGAGTCAATGTCAGAGGGTGGAACAAGCAGCGCGGTTCCACCAATCGTTGCGTTAATGGTGGATCCACTTCGTTTGATCCACCCTACCCGAGAATTAAATTTTTTTTGTAGGCGTTAGCTTTAGCTGACGATGTTTCGTTCGGCGTATCGCGAGCTAAAGCTGCTCTCCTACAGTGATATTAATTCTATTTAATTACAATTTATTATTTGAGCTTGCGACAAACTTCCCTGTGCCTTGCCAAAAATTGTTTCTACGTAGGGGTAAAATTACAGGGATGTAATTTTAAGTGGCGATAAGCCAGGACGGCGCATCGACACGACCCGGCAACGAAGCTTTAGACTATCAGGTTAATAAACTTGAAATACTCTTTCGCAGAATTTTTGGAAACCCTAATTAGCTTTTTAATTAGGGCAAGGCACCGGGAACGGCAGTCTTTTGCTTACTTTTCTTCTGCTGCTGCACTAAAAACGATGGGAGCGTTTTTGAACATGCTCGCATGGCCCGAAGGGTGAAAGCCAGGGATGGCTTTCATAATAAAAGCAAGGCGCCAGCAGGCGAACCTTAAAGCTTCAGCCCGTGACTTTGGTTCGGCCTGTAAAAATCGACCGGTTGGGTTAATGGTGGATCCACTTCGTTTGATCCACCCTACGTAACCTTGTGTTTTAAATTACGATTAACTGATTGGCCTTGCGACAAACTTCTCAGCAACCCAAAAATAAAGCCCACCCGCAACCGCTCCATACAAATGCGCATTCACCGCTACTCGCCCACCCGTCATCTCCTCAGACCCCGGCATCGCCCCAAACACCTGTTCCCAAATTAACTTCGCCACAATCAATACCAACAAAACCACACCACTCCACTTATAGCGGCGTAGCTCAAAGCGAGCACCAATAATAAACAGGCCATGCAATACACCGGAAAAACCTACATACCGATCTAACTGCATATCCAGCATTAAACCCGCACTGGATAGCAGAGCAATAAACACGATGGCGCCTAACCAGTAAGCGCTGGACTGGTAACTCGCGAAAAACACCATCACCATTAACACGCCGCCCATATTCAGCCAGAAATGGCTCCAGTTAAGATGAGTTAGATGCCCCGTTAACAAACGCCATATTTGGCCCTGCTCTATTAAGTTACGATCAAAAGCGCCATCAAGCTGCAGAAACTGTATAGCAAAGCACAACGCGATTAACGCTAACCAAAACTTGTGAACTTGTAGGCGGTGTAACATGTCTTTCATAGAGAAAAATCTAGCATCTGGTATGATAATGCCACGAAGTTTAACCAACTATTGCCAATGGAGCCATCAGTGAAAATATCGTCAACTAAACAGCAGGGTTTTACGCTTATTGAAATAATCGTGGTGGTCGTCATCATTGGAATTTTGGCCACCTTTGTCGCGCCCAAGTTTATGGGTAAAACCGATACGGCGCGTATTACCAAGGCGAAGAGCGATATTCTTTCTCTGGAGAGCGCACTTGATCTGTATAAGTTAGATAACTACACCTACCCGACGACTGACCAGGGCCTGGACGCATTGATCAATATGCCTTCTTCAGACCCTGTGCCAACCAACTGGCAGAAAGGCGGCTACATTAAAAAATTACAAAAAGACCCCTGGCAGCGTGACTACTTGTACCTAAGCCCGGGTGAGCATGGCGAGCTGGACATTTATTCTCTGGGTGCGGATGGCGTAGAAGGTGGCGAAGACGCGAATGCCGACATTGGTAACTGGAATTAATCTGTAGCCCTCTCCAATATGCACCGCCGCCGCACATTGCCTAACAGGCAAACAATTACGGGTTTTACCTTAATTGAAATTCTGGTTGTTATTGTCATTATCAGTATTAGTGTCGGCCTGGTGGTGGTGAATTTTTCCTCTGGCGGTGCGTCGAAAAAAGCCGAAGAGGAAGTTGTTCGCCTACAGCAACTGCTGCGTATGGCGCACCAGCAATCGGTTATTCGCGCCGAAGAATATGGCGTACGCTTTTATAAAACCGGCTACCGTTTTATGAAATACGATGAACTAAGCAAGCAGTGGGCAGATATTGCAAACGATCGATTACTGCGCAGCCGGATAATCGCCGAACCTTTAGAGATTGATTTATATATTGAACAACTCTCCGTGGATATTCCTCAGTCGACCGATGATGACCCCGAGCCGCCTGAAGATACTCAACTGAGTGACGCAAACATCAACACTCAAACTACGGCACTCAACGCGGTAGACAGCAAGCAAATAAAGCCACAAATATTTTTACTCTCCAGTGCAGAGTTAACACCGGCCTTTGAGCTACGTATACGCATACCCGGTAGCGACATAGAAGAACAGTTACTCGGCTTACCGCAGGGCGAATACACCCGTGAAGCCAATGAAGAATAAAGGCTTCACCCTCATAGAGGTGATGGTCGCGCTGGCGATTATCGCCATTGCGCTCGCCGCATTAATTAAGGCCTCGGGAAATTACACGCGCTCTGCCGGCTACCTTAAATCTAAAACGCTGGCGCATTATGTAGCGATGAATGAGGTCGCCAGGCTGCAAATAGAAAAGGCCTGGCCCGATTTAGGCACAAAAAAAGATGATAGCGAAATGGCCGGGGTTAAGTGGTTCTGGACCCGCGAGGTTGAAAAAACCGCGGATGAAAGCGGCAATATTCGCGGTTTAAAATTCAGTATTTTTCAGGATGAAGATCGCGAGCATAGCCTGGCCCAAATACAGGCTTTTATTTCCAATCCCGCGAGCGATCTGCCCAGCGCGTCCAATTCAGCCAACAACTCAAATGCTAACGGTGCTGCGAATAATGCACCTTAGGCCACCAACACTGCCTCTTAAAAGCGCTGGTTTCACCTTAATTGAAGTGATTATTGCGATGGCTATTTTCGCCATTCTGGCGATATTGTCTTATGGCGGCCTGCACTCGGTGATTATGAGCAAAACCAAAACCGAGGCATCGCTAGAACGCCTGCAGGAATTACAAATGACCATGCTCACCCTGAGCAGTGACCTGCAACAGCTCAGCACACGGGATGCACATGACGCACTGGGTGGCACACTGCCCAAATTAAGCACGCAAAGCAGCGAGTTTATTATTGAATTCACGCGCAGTGGCTGGCGCAACCCGGCCAATTTACAACGCAGCTCGTTACAGCGCGTGGCCTACCAGCTGAAAGATGATGCGCTGATTCGTATTTACTGGCCGCATATAGATCGTGCCGATGATGATCAACGTGTCGAGCGCACCTTGATCCGCAATATTGAATCGCTGGAACTAAAATTTTTAAATGCCGATAATGAATGGAAAGAAGACTGGCCTTCGGCCAGTGCCTTAAGTTCCAGCGCAGCTGTAGAATTGCCCAGGGCGGTTGATATTCAGCTTAAAATGAATGACTGGGGTGAAATTAAACGCCTGCTAAAGGTCGCCCCTTGAAGAAAGCCATGCCACAGTTAAAGCGTCGATCAGGCGTAGCCCTCATTACGGCCTTGCTGGTGGTTTCGCTGGCAAGCATTCTTGCTATCTCTCTGGTAGAACACCTAAATTACGACATCCGCCGCACGGAAAATATTTTACGCCTGGATCAGGCACAGCTATATAACGATAACGCAGTGGAGTTTGGCCGCGGCCTACTGCGCATGGATAGAAACCTGAACAATGAATTCGATGCACTAAACGAATACAGCGCTGCAAACGAGCAGGTATTCCCCGTCGACAATGGCGCCATTTCGGCAAAGATTCTTGATTTGCAGGGGCGCTTTAATCTCAACAATCTTTCAAAAACAAGCTCTGCGGCAGAGCTGGAACGCAATAAGTTAATTTTTCGCGCATTATTAACTAGCCTGAAGATAGATAGCACCCTGCATAACACGCTTACCGATAGCCTGTTAGACTGGCTAGATAGCGACGATATTAGCGAACCATACGGTGCGGAGTTCGATTATTATATTGGCCTGGATATTCCCTACCGCACGGCAAACGGCTTAATGGTGAGCCCTACCGAGCTACGTTTACTTAAAGGCTACACACAAGAAGTTTTTGAGAGCCTGCAAAATCATATATGTGTTTTGCCCAGCGTAAACACACACATCAATATCAACACCGCCAGCCTTGAAATGTTAGAATCGATAAGTGCCCTGGCATCACATGCGGGTACGATTATAGAATACCGCGATGGCAAGGCAGACGACCCTGACGATGATGCGCCTTTTGCTACATTGGCTGATTTCAAAACATATGCCCAGAGCACGCTTAAAGTTCAGAATTATGACCCTCAAGGTATACAGGTTTATTCAGAATATTTTATGCTTGAGTCGCGCACACAGCTGGGGGCTGGCGACATACGTTTATTTAGCCTGATACATCGAGACCAGGCAGATGGCAAGAGCCAACTTATTCATCAATCACGAGGCACTTTATAATGAGTGAATATTTACTTATTCATTACATTCCAGAACACCAGGACAACTTGCAGTATTGGGCACTGGGTGGTGATCAACATCCGTCGATTACCTTAGGCCATGGCAAGTTAGATGAGTTAGGTGCACTCGCCCGTGGCAAAAAAGTAAGCGTTCTTATAGACAGCCACTACACCACACTTAAATCGGTAAGCGTACCCAGCAAAAGCCGCAGCAAACAATTATTAGCCATTCCATTTGCCATGGAAGACGCCCTCGCTGAAGACATAGAAAATACGCATTTTGCCTTAGGTAAACTGCTAGCCGACAGCAAAGACAACCAGATACCGGTTATTGCTATTAACCGTGAATTATTGCGCAACACCTTAGAGCTGTTTGCCGAACATAATATTCATGTTAATCATATGACTGCGGATGCCATGTCACTTCCCAGTAATGCTGACACCTGGTGTGTATTACTAGATGGTGGCAATGCCGTTATAAAATACGCCGATGCAGAACTACATAACTGCGAAGTTGAAAACCTGCAACTCATTCTTAAGGCCTTGCTGGAACAAGCAGATACTCAACCTGGTTCTATTATCTGTTACCACAAAGCCGATGTTCAAGATGCCGCCACACTGTTTAAAAATATTAATGTATCTCTCACAGAAGAAACTTACCAGAATCATCCACTAGAAATTTATCTAGCTACATTTAAAGAAAGCTCGTCACTCAATATATTACAGGGTGACTTCGCAGCAAAACGCGAATCCAGTATGGCCTGGTTGCAACCGTGGAAATCTGTTGCGGCGATAGCGGGTATCTGGATAATTTTATACCTGACCCATATCAGCGTTTTAAGCAGCCAACTCGAAGACAAAAACATTGCTCTGGCCAAACAAATTGAAACAGAATTTAGACGCGCTATACCTGATGCAAAAAAAATGACGAATATGCAAAAGCGTGTTGAACGTCGCTTAAAAGATTTAAAATCTGTGGGCAACGCCGACTACAGCAGTGGTTTTTTAAGCATTCTTTCTGAGGTGACACCGGCATTATCTGAAACCAAAAATATCAATATAAAAGCCGCTATTTATCGCAACAACTATATTGATATCGATTTATCTGCCACGTCACTGCAGGACATTGAACAGGTAAAAACAAAATTACTTAAATCAGAAAAAATTAATACGGTTCTTTCCACTACGGTAGAAAAAGATAAAGTAAAAGGCCGCTTAAGACTGGAGGCAAAAGGATGAGTGCATTAGACAACATACTATCCCCAGCATATCAATGGCTCGATACATTAGAAAGCCGAGAGAAGCGTATTGTGATTAGCGGTGGCCTCGCACTAGTCGTTATTTTACTCTATTTATTGATTTGGGACCCCATTGTATCCAGGCATGAAGAACAGCAACTAAAATATGAGTCACAACGCCAACTATACAGCTGGATGAAAAATGCCAGTACAGAAATACAGCATTTAAAATCTGCCGGAGGCGGTTCGGTGGCTCATTCTAAAAATCAGTCAATATCCAGCCTTACCGATAGAAGCGCGCGCACCACAGGCGTAAAGGCATTTATCAACAAAATAGAACAAAGTAAGAATGGCGTAAAAGTTACTTTGAAAGATGCGGGTTTTGATTTAATCATAAACTGGTTAACCGACCTTGAAAATAAATATGGCATTATTAGCAGCCAAATAAAAATAGAACGCTCAAAAGAAGATGGCGCGGTTAATGCGAACATCACGCTTGAACGATCTTCTTAAAACCCACAAGCGATTTAAAGAAAAGCACTACACGCCCTTATGCATATAAAAACACGTCACTATATTTTAATCGCTGCATTATCATACCTTTTTTTTATGATAAGCGGCCTGCCCGCGAGTAAACTCATTTCTTTAGCCGAGGAGAACAAGCTAACAACAGCGAAATTCTACGGCGTATATGGCAGCTTATGGAATGGGGGTGCAGAACAAATAAATATCCCTAAGCAGTTAGCTGTTACAAACCTACAATGGTCATTTAATCCCGCATCGCTATTAATCGCCAAAATAAGCAGCGAAATAAGCGGCAATATTAAAAATCAAAATTTTATTGGAAACATCAGCGTTAATGCCTTCGGCACCGTAGAAGCCACTGATGTTCGCGCGCGCATTGCCTCACCTGTTATGCAGGAACTTATGCAGATGCCACTGGGTGAATTAGGTGGCGAATTTAACCTTAATATTGAGTCGCTTATTTTAAATGGCGCAGCCATACCTAATATAAATGGCTTAATAAAATGGCAAAATGCCCAACTAACACTCACCGAAACCGTTGATCTTGGTGATGTAAACATAGCCATAAACACAAGCGCAGAAAACAAACTAAGCGCCACCATTAGCAATAAACAGGGACAACTCAGCCTTGATGGCAGCGCCAGCATTGATGATAAAAAACTATATTCTTTAAACCTGCGAATTACGCCTGAAATAAATTCACCAAGCAGTATTACACAAAGCTTAAGCCTGTTTTCACGCCGCCAAACAGACGGTAGCTACCTGGTGAACCGTAAAGGCGATTTACGTGAATTTGGAATGTGATAAACAGATGACTATCATCCCGATTAAATCCGAGATCGAAATCACTAGCGATAATAAGTGCAGCTTTTGCAGCGGCTCAATATGCTGTAGCTATGTGACTCAACACATTGACACGCCTCGAACAAAAATAGATTTTGAAACTTTACTCTGGCAAATTTCACATGCTAACATTCGTGTATACAAAGACTCCGATGGCTGGACACTGCTTATCGATAGCAAGTGTTTGCATCTGCAAATAAATGGCGACTGTGGAATATACGAGAACCGGCCGACTATTTGTCGCGAACACTCTAATGACTACTGTGAATTTGATGCGCCATCTGAAGAAGATTTTGAACTGTATTTTAAAAACTACGATGAACTACGGGAATACTGTAAAAAGCGTTTCAAGAAATGGGACAAGTAAAATCCGACCGTTTTAAATTTTATAATCTCGCATCTCACCCGTAACCGGGCATTTAAATTTTATATTTACTGCACTTAGCTGCAAATCAAGATTTGATACTTTCTCACCATACAACCTGTCCCCAACAATGGGATAAGCTAAACCCGAAAGATGCCTGCGTATCTGGTGCTTACGACCCGTTTTAATAAGCACCTCAACATCTGTGGTTTGCTGAGCTTCATTTGGCACAACAGACACTATTTGTGAAACTGATAATTTATCATCCAGATAATTTTTTATCTCATGGGGTAATTCAATACCTTCAATCACCCCTTCCACACGGGCTTTATATTTTTTATATATTTCACGGCTTGCAAACATTTTTGAAAACTTTGCCGCTATGGTTTTTTTATGCGCCAGTAAAATCAGCCCATTGGCTGCACGATCTAAACGATGCACAATAAACGCTGGCCGTTGTGGTAGAAGATGCATTTCGGCATATCGATAAAGCGTACAGTGATCACCCCATTTGCTACCCTGAGAATACATACCCGATGGTTTATTCCAGACAGAATACTCGCCCTCATCGGCAATCAGTTCTGCTTTAAGCGGTTGCGCACTCTGTACCGCTTCATCATAATAGAGATGTAATTGATCCTTTGCCTTAAGATTTTTTTTAGCGCGACGGACTCGACTTATACCCTGACTGCTTTCCAGCCATAGCGCACCATTTTGCATAATCTTCTTGAGTTGCTGTTTACTAAACTCTGTATTTTCACTTAGACAGTCTAGCGCGGTTTGCGGTTGCGTAACTACAATATGCTTTTCAAATTTTAATGTCATCTGCTTTCGAGACTAATCTGCCAGATCAAAATAGCCTTCACCTACCTTCACCGCATGGCCACCTAATTGAAGCCCCATAACCTTCGGGCCTTTTTTATCTACGTTCACTTCCAGAATACTAATGCGAGATAATTCATCTCCTCGCTGCACTAAGCATGAACGATGGTAATCATTTTTTCCGTACGATAAATACAAACCAAATGACGATGCTGCCGCACCAATGGGTGGGTCTTCTTTTTCAGATATCTGCTTACCAATAATACGTGCCGCAAAATTCACGTCTTTAAATGGATGATCACCAGTAAACAATAAAATTTGTTTTGCCAATGAAGCCACAAAAGATAGCTGCCATTTGTTTTCATTGAATTTTGCTTTACGTAAAGCCTGATTATTTTTAAGCGGTAAAATCAGGTATGAGTCAGGGCAACCTGCAAGCATCGGCTTATATGTGTTGTAGCCTATATCCCGCTCATCTATGCCTATTATTTGTGACAGATCGGCATTGGATGGTACATATTCATCGTATTTTTCAGTGACGGGTATATTAATTTGTACCTTCTGATTTTTGACACTTAAGGTTATATCTATTTCATTGCCATTCACTAATATGCGGGCATCTGATGACTTCACTATACCTGCATCACCCAGCGCATATCCCGCGGCCACTACAGCATGGCCCGCGAAACCTGAATTACCCTGCGGGGTAAATATTTCCAGTTGCGCATCATAACGCTCATCTAAGGGCCGTGTAATAAACACTGTTTCAGTTAAATTTAATTCTTTTGCCAGTAGTTGCTTTTGCGGCTCACTCAAGCTATCCGCATAGGTAAAAACCGCAATTTGCGCGCCCGCAAAAGGCGTTTTGGTAAAGGCATCTATTAGTGTATATTTTTGCTTCATGATAATTAGACAACGGGTATTGAAAATTGAAATAAAAAAACCTAAATTATAATAAATAAAGGTACCACAGGATCTGCAATTTACCTATGTTAACAGGCATCATAAACCATGATGCCTACACCGGCCTTTATAAAAAAGCCTTAGCGCTGTTTAAAATAATCTGTCAGATAATCATCCAGGCTTTGCTTATCTGCCGCTTCTATACTTGCCTGCTTAAATAGTGAATCTGCGGCTGCCTTATCAAAAAAGGCTTCTTTTTCTCTGGATAATTTTAACTTAGTAAAATATTGATTGTGCTTTTGCGACATGCGCTTGGCAAAGTAATAAAAACCTTCTTTGGTTTCACGCATTTCATCCAGCATGCGGGCAGATGGCGTAAGGTCTGAGTGCAGCACTTTTTCCATCTGTAGATTTAATGCATTCTGATATGGCGTAGCATCTTTATCTCTGTCTAATAATTCTGCGACTGATTGCATACCACTCAACAAATCTTTAGCCCAATTTTTTAACAGCACAGGTGATGAGTTGCGGCTTAATTTCAGCTCTGGGTCTCGTCCCTTATGCGCCACATCTAATTCATTTTTATCTATTTCTTCACGTTCACTAAAGCATATTTGTTCGCCCTCTGCCAACAGGCAAAACAACATAAAAACTTCTATAAAGCGTAATTGTGTTTCATTTATTCCTAGTGGGTCAAACGCATTTACATCAAGTGAGCGTAATTCAACATACTGAACACCGCGCCTTTGTAATGCCATTATCGGTTTTTCATTGCCTTGTAAAATTTGCTTAGGCCGCACCGTACTATAATATTCATTTTCTATTTGTAATAAATTCGCATTTAGTTGTTTATATTTGCCATCAACCTTTACGCCAATTTTTTCATAATCTTCATACGGTGTCTCAATCGCACATTGCAGTGTTTTAATGTATGAATCTAAATTCCGATAACAGGCTTTAACACCTCTTTCATTCTCTTTATTATTTTGATAGCCAATATCCCCCATACGTAACGATGTGGCATAGGGTTCATAATAGGTATTCTCATCAAAATCCTGTAAATTCGTTTCTGCACCGCCCAAAAATGATTTACAAACTGCCGGTGACGCACCAAATAGATAGGGGATTAACCAGCCATAGCGTTGCAAATTTCTTAGCATGGCAAAATATTGATCCGATTGAAAATCGCTAAGACTCTGCTCTGTCTCTTGCAGAATATCTTTATATACTGGCCAAAATGCTTGCGGCAGTGAATAGTTAAAATGTACGCCAGCTATAACCTGCATTACACGGCCATATCGATGCCCCAAACCCAGTCGATAAATAGACTTCATTTGTCCGGCATTGGAACGCCCATAATCAGCTATCGGAATGCTCTTATCACCCGCAACCACACAGGGCATACTGGTCGCCCACAGAATTTCATCATTTTGTAATTTCTGATAAACATAGGCCTGTGAATCGCGCAAAAATTCAAGCACCGACTCAATATGCTGTGAGGGCGGCGTAATAAACTCGAGCAAGGCCTCTGAGTAATCGGTTGTTATATATGGATTAGTAAGCGCTGCCCCCAAAGAAACTGGATGCGCGAGCTGGGATATGCCGCCCTCAGGTGACACTCGCAGGCTTTCTTTCTCAACACCAATAAGGCGCTTATTCAGCAACCCACGATCACCGCAGTTAAGAAGCTGATTTACTTTTAAATCGACAAGTTTGAACAAGCGCCTATCTCAGTATTTAATAATTTTCTAAGACGGGCAGCTTATAACAAGCTAGCGGATCTCTCAACAAACATATGCTTACCCCCCAAACCCTGCTTAGTTGATAAGCATCAACACACTGAACATGGTTATTTATTACCCTTGCTGCTATCTACTATTTATCTTGACTACGAACTCATGAGCCAGAACCAGCATCACAATAACCCTAAAACGACAGCTATATCGGCCAATACGCCCATTAAGTTTGGGGATCATTTTGAGCTCATTCTCAACTGGTACAAAATCAACGGGAAAAGCCTTGCGGGTGAAGAGAGCCTGTCTGGTTTGCACATTAAAAATTTAATGAGCATATTGGGCAACCCCATTTGGAACCAGATATATCACTGCTGGCAAATCGAAGCCAAACATACAGCCGAGATACAGGCCTATGCCAAGCACCGGCTTGATCCAGAAAAATTTGTATATTTTATTGAAGCCTACAATATGCAACGCGAACTATAGCGACTGTCCCAGCCAAAATTCATCTTCTTTTCTACGATACGATTGGCCACGCCTGTTACAACCTACGGACTCATAGCGCACCAAATTACGCCGATCTGCATGGTTTCTACGCTCGATTGAGGCCCTCCGGTCGATACCACCATAGGTTTCACTGTTCTTAAAAGGCGACATGTCACACCTCCAGCCTAACGACATAAGCTATTTCCTAAGAACTGTTAGTATAACGCCGACATTCTTCTAACGACATTGCCGCTGGGCGATTAATAGACCCGGTAATTTTAGTTTTACTAATATAGTTATTGATCAATTTTCATCATTTTTTACTCTGTATTCGTGTTTTAAAATCGAATGCTTTAAACTCATTTAAAAATGACACAAAATTAAATTTACACACTTTAAGAACATTACATAATGAACAACGTGACCATTAAAACGCTTAAGTTTTCCATTAATGGATGGACTCACCTGTATTCTTTACAACAGGCGATTCAACACAATCATCAACAGTCTGGCCGCACTCTCGACATTAAGGGCCGAATTATTGGTAATGCCTTTTTAAACCAGCAAGACACCGATATTTCTATCTGCTTTTTACAAACCAACGATACACCCGAATATTCGCTAATCGATGAAACCATACTGGAATTAGCGCTCATCAAACTCACTAACAGGAATTTACACACCGAGGTATTAGTAGATAAACAGGTATTTGAAGAACTGCGTAAAAACCTGATGGAATACGCAGACATCGAAGGTATTCACATTATTGTCACATTGGGCGTATTGAGTACTGATAATTTCTGGCCAGACAATGCATCATTAAGCCTTGTGCAACTCGACTACGCAATGAAGGGCGACGCATAATGCCTGTAAAGCTCCATTCTCAACTTGCTGCAGACTGTTATCTACTCGGCACGGTAAAGAACAGCTGTTTACTATTGCACAAAAATGCACTCGTTCCATGGTTTATTCTGGTGCCCGATACAGATAAGAACGAATTATTTAAATTAAGTGACGAACAACAGACCCTAGTACAAACAGAAATAAGCGCATTAGCAAGGTTCACTGAAAAATATTTTAATAGCGACAAGCTAAATATCGCAAGCATTGGAAATATGGTCTCCCAATTACATATTCATATCATTGGACGAAAAACCACTGACTTTTGCTGGCCTTCACCTGTTTGGGGAAGAGCGGAGTCTGCCGAATACACAACCCAACAATTAAGCGATATAAAACAAGCACTTACAGACAATTTAATACTTCATCAAACTTAATACCCAGGGTACCTCTGACAACCATTCATCATAAGTACTAACAGCGCTTTGCATCATCCGCTATATTTTTGTTAAAATGCGCACCCTTAGTTCGAGCGGATCAAACAATGCTACTCAAATTACTTCGTCAGGGTCTTGGCAGACTGGTTATCCTTATCAGTTTTTTTATCCCTATCAAGAGACAGAAACGTAGCTCACAAGAGCAACAATGTATTAATAAAGAGACTGAAGCTCTTTCTCTATATCAGTTTTATGCCTGCCCTTTTTGCCTTAAAACACGCCGTGCTATTACTCGCTTAAGCTTAAATATAAAAACACAGAATGCACAAACCAATCCTGCGCGCACTGAACTGCTTAAGGGTGGCGGGCAAATCAAAGTCCCTTGTTTACGCATAGATAAAGAAAATGAAACTATCTGGATGTATGAGTCCAGTGAAATAATCAAATACCTTGAGCAACGTTTTGATAGCAACGACCAGGCGTATACAAACGTTATTAATTAATCTCGCCCATCACGCCATTGAACACTCTGCCCGTACTGTATAGCTTCCGGCGTTGCCCATACGCCATACGCGCGCGTATGGCGATACGCACAAGTCATATAAAAGTTGAGTTAAGAGAAGTAGACTTAAAAAACAAACCTGCTGCCATGCTCCAGGCATCGCCCAAGGCAAGCGTTCCCGTTCTTATCTATCAAAATACTGTAGTGGAAGAGAGCCTGGATATTATGCTCTGGGCGCTACAACAATCTGACCCTAATAACTGGTTACACAGCAAACACCTCGATGAGATATATTCCTTAATTAAATTTAATGACAATATTTTTAAAATTCATTTAGATCACTACAAATACTCAGCGCGTTTTCCACAGCAATCGCAAACCAGTTACCGCGAAAAAGGCGAAGTCTTTTTACAGCAATTAGAAAACAGGCTTAACACACAAAAATTTCTTCTATGTGAAGATCCTTGCCTGGCCGACATTGCCCTATTTCCTTTTATTCGACAATTTGCTTGTGTTGAGATGAAATGGTTTGAAAGTTCACCTTACCCACAACTCAGGCAGTGGCTACAATATTGGCTAAAATCCGAGCTATTTAAATCCATCATGAATAAATATCCAGCCTGGCAAGAAAATCAAACCCCGCTCATTTTCTAATATATCTTTTCTCTTTATAAATTATTTGCACCTCTGCGCACAATATATCCTAGAATAATATATATGCCCTTTGCACACCCATTAAAGCAAACTCTACAAGGAGAGACATATGTCACATGCATGGTATTCCAGTTATCCGGAAGGCATTCCACATGAGGCCGACATTTTTGCCTATGACTCCTTAGTCGATGTATTTGAAACAGCGTGTAACGAATATGCCGGTAATCCCTGCTTTTGCAATTTCGGTAAAACCATCAGCTACCAACAGCTAGATGAATATAGCCGCAACTTTGCCGCCTTCTTACAAAGCCACCTAAACATGAAGAAAGGCGACAAGTTCGCCATCATGATGCCCAACTTGTTACAAAATCCCATTGCAATTTTTGGCGCACTACGCGCTGGCCTAAGCGTTGTTAATGTGAACCCACTTTATACAGCCGAAGAATTGCGTCACCAATTATGCGATTCTGAAGCAACGGCCATCATTGTATTGGAAAACTTTGCCACTACCCTGGAAAAAATAATTCCTAAAACCCCGATTAAACACGTTATTACAAGCCGCATGGGCGATATGCTCTCTTTTCCAAAATCTGCACTGATTAACCTGGTTGTTAAACACGTTAAAAAAATGGTTCCCCGCTTTAATTTAGCGGGCAGCTATTCATTTTCTAATACATTAAAGCTGGGCAAAAAGCTTCAATATACCCGACCTGATATACAGCAAAGCGATTTTGCCTTTTTACAATACACCGGCGGCACAACGGGTGTCGCAAAAGGTGCCATACTCACTCACGGAAATATGGTGGCCAATTTACAGCAGGCATCTGCCTGGATAGAACCCTTTATGGTAAAAGGCAAAGAGCACGTGATTACAGCCCTGCCGCTTTACCACATTTTTTCTTTACTGGCGAATTGCATGTTCTTTATGAAAATGGGCGGACTTAATCATTTAATTACCAACCCTCGCGATATGAAAGGCTTTGTAAAAGAATTAAAGCATGCAAAATTTTCTGTGATTACCGGCGTTAATACGCTGTTCAATGGCTTACTTAATACGCCTGAGTTTTCTGACGTCGATTTTTCCCAGTTAAAATTAACCCTGGGTGGCGGTATGGCGGTGCAAAAAAATGTGGCTGAAAAATGGCACGAGATCACCGGTTCAACATTACTTGAGGCTTATGGCTTAACAGAAACCTCTCCTGCCGTTTGCATTAACCCACTCAATTTAGAGGCCTACAATGGAAAAATTGGCCTGCCGATTCCCTCTACCGAGGTATGCATTCAGGATGATGATAATCATCAGTTAGCTACTGGTGAAGTGGGTGAAATCTGTATCCGTGGTCCACAGGTAACACAGGGTTACTATAAGCGCCCTGACGAAACCGCAAAAGCATTTGATAATGACAACTGGTTCCATACGGGTGACCTTGGTTTTATGGACGAGCAGGGTTATTTTGAAATAGTCGATCGTAAAAAAGACATGATTATTGTCTCTGGCTTTAATGTTTATCCAAATGAAGTTGAAGCCGTTATTGCCAGCCATGCTGATGTGCTTGAAGTCGGTGTGATCGGCATTCCTGATGACAGCTGCGGTGAAATTGTAATGGCCGTTATTGTTAGCCGAAATCCCGAATTAACACATGAAGATATATCCATACATTGTGAAAGCGCTCTTACCCGCTACAAGATACCCAAACGGGTAGAATTCGTTACGGAACTACCCAAAACCAATGTCGGTAAAATATTACGTCGTGAATTGCGCGATATGTTTATCAAACCCTAAATAGTTTAGCGACAAATTAACTAATCGACCCTCGCCGACAACTGCATATTCAAGTAAAATGGGCGTTTTCGATCTACTGAAGCTGAAAACGAATGAGCCTGCACACAAGCCAAATAAGTAACCTGAATCTGCTACATAAAGGCAAGGTCCGCGATATATATGCAATAGATGATAATCACATGCTAATTATCACCAGTGATCGTATTTCAGCTTTTGACGTGGTCATGCCCACCGCTATTCCGGACAAGGGCGTTATTCTTAACGATGTAACTCGTTTCTGGCTGAACAAGCTGCAACACGTAATCCCGAATCACCTGTCTGATATGGCGCTATCTGACGTTATTCCTGATGATACCGAGCGCAATGCTGTTGCCAGGCACGCGATGATCGTTAAACGCCTGAAGGCGCTGCCGGTGGAAGCCATTGTGCGTGGCTACATTATTGGCTCTGGCTGGAAAGACTACCAGAAAACCGGCGCAATCTGCGGCATCGCCTTACCGGAAGGCCTGCAAATGGCCGACAAGTTACCTGAGCCTATTTACACGCCTTCAAGCAAAGCCGCTGTGGGTGATCACGATGAAAATATTGATTACGCCGCGACGGAGAAATTACTCGGCGCCGACCTGGCGCGCCAGGTAAAAGAAGTCAGCCTACAACTATATAAAGAGGCCTCCGAGTACGCCTTGCAACGCGGCATTATTATTGCCGATACCAAGTTTGAATTTGGTGTTGATGAAAACAATCAGCTGGTGTTAATTGATGAAGTCCTCACGCCTGATTCATCACGCTTCTGGCCCGCAGACCAGTACCAGCCTGGCAGCAGCCCCATGAGTTTCGACAAACAGTTTGTGCGTGACTATTTAGAAACCCTCGATTGGGATAAAGCCCCTCCTGGCCCAGATCTGCCTGATGATATTGTTAATAAAACGGCAGAGAAATATAGAGAAGCATTAACTCGACTGACCCATTAATTTAAATTGCAAACGACATGAACGGCCTTTTTATAAGCGGTACAGATACCAACGTGGGCAAAACATACATCGCCTGTTTGATTGCCGCTGAATTAAAATCCAGGGGTGTAAATGTTATTCCGCGGAAGCCAGTTGAATCGGGTTGTTCATATAGCACTGATGGGCTTATCCCAAGCGATGCCAGCGCATTAAAAAAAGCTGCGCAATATTCCGCATCACTTCAACAGGTTTGCCCTTTTAGATTTGCACAGCCTGTTTCGCCAGAACGCGCAGCCAGACTGTCTAAACAAAGCATCACTATTCAGCAGGTAACTGAAGCCTGCATTAAAAATATAGAAGAAGACAAAGACTTTTTATTAGTTGAAGGTGCGGGCGGGTTTTATTCGCCACTGTGTGATGACGGCCTCAATGCCGATCTCGCACAAGCATTAGGCTTACCCATATTGTTAATTACAGAAGATAAAATAGGCTGCATTAACCAGGTATTACTTACAGTGGAGGCCATGCGAAATAGAAATCTTCAACTACATGCACTGGTATTAAATCAACTAGAAGAGGAACCAGAAACATCTATGGATAATTTTGAAGATTTATCCCGGCGGCTGAATATCCCTATAATACGCCATGCCTGTAATTCATCTAAAATCGATTTGCAGTTATTAGAAGCACTTATCTAAATTTTCTACTTTCTAATAAGGGCACTATTCAAGATAACTTTGTAGATTATTTCAACTAATTTTATGAAAAATGCAAAAAACATCAATATTACGTATGATATTGCGCGATAAGCTTGCCTTTCCTGCCATTATCGAACAATCGTTTTATACAAACCATTAATTAATATAATTTAAGGATGACTATGAAAGCGCTTATATTTTCTATATTTTCTGCACTTGTTATCTCCGCATGTGGCGGTAGTGATAGCAGCTCTTCTGCACCAGCTGAACTTCAATATTCAGGGCTAACAAGCGCAGCAACAATTTCTTCTAGTAACGCTGAAGAACTTTCTACAAAAGCCGCTGAGGCCTCAGAAGAAGCTGCCGCACAAGATGCCGCTAATGACTCGAACCCCTTTGCCATATCTATCAGCAAGCCTGATTCAAATGTAGATCAATTAGTTATCAATATTGCACGTCAGATTGATAGCCAATTACAAGCATATGAACAGCTGTCCACTGGTATCACTGTGAGCGCCAGTACTCTCGGTTCCTCCTTCTGCGGCGGCTCCGTTTCAGTCCCTGATAGCTGGCAAAATTCCAGCGCTTTAAATGGCACCATAACACTCAATAATCTATGCGTTGATGATCCTTACCTGGGCACTGTCACAATTAATGGCTCTGTTACATTTACAGAAACATCTACACAAATCACCATGAGCTATAATAATTTCAGTATTAACAACGGTTCAACTACACAAACCATTAATATGACTATCACTTGCGATAGCTCTTTAATAACGTGCACTATCACTTCAAATTATATGGGCGCCGATGGTAAAACATATCGTGTCGCAGATTTAGCTATTACGGGCAGTAATACAGGGCCTTATACGATCTCCGCCACTTTTTATCATCCTGATTACGGATACACCAGTCTTTCAGGTAGCGGTATTTACTTAAACTGCTCTGATAATAGCCCAAGCGCTGGCACCATTACTATCAGTGGTGCCAACAGTTCATCCGCCAGTATTACATTTGCTGGCTGCAACTCATATTCTGGCAGCTGGGACGACGGCATAAGCTCCGGAATCTTCTAAGCAATTTATAAATTATAGAATCAAAAAAAGCGGGCATTGCCCGCTTTTTTTAATTATCATGTTAATAATGCGATATACATTCAATCTACCATCTATAATTATTATTTTTTTAACGCCAGGTATTCTGTACGCCGAGTTCTCTTTATCAATTTCCCCTGGAATATCCCATTTCAACTATAAAGAAACAGATATAGATGGGGCCATTTTAAATACTGAAACGGGTTTTATGCCTGGGCTTTCTTTAATTGCAACCAATAACAGCCACTCATTTGGATCGCATTTTTTTACGGGCAATGTAAATTACGATGGCCAGACACAATCTGGTATCCCTCATACCACTGAGACCGATGAATCTCTTTACTATTTATTTTATCGCTATGACTTTAAAAATATAAACGATCAGAAAAATTACTTTATCGGAATAAACTACAATTACTGGGAACGATTTATAAACGCCAACAATAATGTCAGTGCTTTATATGAAGAATACAGCTGGTGGCAACTGGAAGCCGGTATAAAACTCAACAAGGCAATTAAGAATAATAAAAAAATTATATTTGAACTAGCCGGCCTGCAAACATTTAACGGGCATATTACTGCGGATCTAGATAATCTAGGCTATGGCTCTCCAAAACTTACCTTAGGTGAAAAGCCGGGTATTAGAAACTTATTAGCCTTAGATATGAAGCTAAATAAAAACACCGATGTTAGATTTGCTGCTGAGTATAAATATTGGGGATTTGGCAGGAGCAATACAAAAACCATTTCAAACGGAAACCGTACCATTTCAATCCTGGAACCTGAAAGCACAACAAAACTGTGGCGTTTTTTTATTCAGATTACTCAATATTTTTAATCCCTTAAAATCATAAATGCGAAATACACACACTCTCTTTGGAATATCTGTATTTCGCTTATTGCATTACTTAGCGAATATCTAATAACTCAACATCAAATACTAAGGTCGCATTAGGTGGAATAACGCCACCTGCACCACTTGCGCCATAACCCATTTCTGCAGGAATAGTCAGTTTGCGTTTACCGCCAACCTTCATGCCTTTAACACCCTCATCCCAGCCTTTAATTACCTGGCCTACACCCAGCGTAAAACTAAAGGGATCATTGCGATCCAGGCTTGAATCAAATTTAGTACCATCGGTTAGCCAACCGGTGTAATGCACCACAACCAGTTCAGCACCTTCACCTGCGCCCGCTTCTGCACCTTCACCAAGCACTAACTCTTCAATTTGTAATTCAGACATGATTTCTCCAACTGTTTTTACTAGTATTAAATTAATTTTTTGTAGGGTGGATCAAGCGAAGTGGATCCACCAAGTTTGCTACACCCGGTGGATCCATCGCTTTCGCTCTTTGATCCACCCTACCTTCTTTGCATTAAGCCCTGTGCCTTTTAAAATACTCGCCTTTCATTTTCTTCACCAATGCACTGAGTAATACCAGTGCCAGCAAATTCGGTATTGCCATTAGAATATTGGTAATGTCAGCAATGTTCCATACCAGTTGCAGCGGCACTATCGCGCCGACGACGATCAGTAAAGTATATATAACTCGGTAAGGTAATACCGCTTTTTCGCCGAACAGGAATTTTACACTGCGATCACCATAATATGACCATGCGATAATCGTGGAAAAAGCAAATAAAGCCAGGCCACCACCCACAATCAATGCACCTGCATCGCCTATTGACTGGCTAAATGCATACGCGGTTAGAGAAGCGCCGGTGACATCGTCAGGTGCCGTCAAATAAGCACCTGTTACAACGATTGCCAAGCCCGTCATGCTGCATATTACCAGGGTATCAATAAAGGGTTCCATCATCGCCACCAGCCCTTCACGCACGGGTTCATTTGTGGTGGCTGCGGCATGCGCCATCGGTGACGAGCCAAGCCCCGCTTCATTAGAGAACAGACCTCGCGCAACACCCCAGCGAATCGCTTCACCCACCGCCGCGCCACCAACCGCCCAAGGATTTAATGCGTGATTTAAAATGGTCATTATGGCTGCCGGAATTTGTTCATACTCATTGATCAAAACGATCATTGCCACCGCAACGTAAGCCACAGCCATAAACGGCACGATGGTACTGGCGACTTTTGCGATACGTTTTACCCCACCCAAAATGACCATGCCTACCAGCATCGCCATAATCACACCAACCAACCAGCTGTATTCCTTTACGTTGGGCTCAATGAAGGCCAAACCATCCACTACGGAATTAACCTGTACCAGATTACCAATACCAAATGATGCGATCATTGCAAATAACGCAAACAGCATTGCCGTACGTGGCATTTTTAAACCATGCAGCAAGGTATACATTGGGCCGCCAGCCACGCCGTGCTGATCAATCTCTCTGAATTTTAATGCCAATGTGCTTTCTGTAAATTTAGTGGCCATGCCTAGCACCGCGGTCACCCACATCCAGAACAATGCACCTGGGCCACCTAATGAAATCGCAGTTGCCACGCCGGCGATATTACCGGTACCCACCGTTGCGGATAAGGCCGTCGATAAAGCCTGAAAATGGCTTACGTCGCCTTTATCATCCTTGCAGGCATACTTGCCCTGGATAATGTGTATCGAATGCTTAAAGCCTCTAAACTGAACGAAACTCAGTTTTATGGTCAGATAAAAGCCAACGCCTAATAATACGCCCAGCGTTATCCAGCTTCCCCATAGCGCGCCGGATAGTTCACCCGTCCAGGCAATTAGCGTATCAATCATGATTTACCTTTTAATAACTGTTTTTATATTTTTTATCTCACGCTAATATACTCTTCGAATATTTTTTTGCAAAACTGCTTTTAGGCTAACAATATAAAACACCTTAAATTTCTGTTCGAAACTTTTTATGGAAAAGTCGCCTGATTGTTCTTGCGGCTGTCATCATTAGTTTGGTTTCGAACCTGGCGATGTTTTATATGGCAACGATTGATGCCGCCTACATGATTAGCCACCTGTAGGCGATAAGCATGAAACACATAAATAATATGTGAATTTTATTTATGCCCTTAGCAACATATGATTTTTTGGGGGCATAAAAAAAGGGAACATAAGCTCCCTTTTTATTCTTAGGCGTTTCTATAAATAGAGCCGCCTACACTACAGGTAATTGCTTACTTGTAAAAACCAATCATAGTCTCTAAAGACTTAACCTTGATTTTGTCTGCATTGCCAGCTGAACCAAATGATTCAAACCGTGCTTTACAGATTTCTTTCATTGCATTCGTGGCTTCTTTGTAGAATTTACGCGGGTCAAAGTTAGAAGGATTTTCTGCCAGATGACGACGGATAGAACCCGTAGATGCCATACGTAGGTCCGTATCGATGTTAACTTTACGCACGCCAGACTGAATACCTTTAACGATTTCGTCAACGGGTACGCCGTAAGTCTGCTTCATGTCACCACCGAAGTCATTGATAATTTTCAACCAGTCCTGTGGTACTGAAGATGAACCGTGCATTACCAGGTGAGTATTAGGCAGTTTTGCATGGATTTCCTGAATACGGTCAATACGTAAAACTTCACCCGTAGGCTCTTGCGTAAATTTGTAAGCGCCGTGTGAAGTACCGATAGCAATTGCCAGGGCATCAACGTTAGTTTGCTCAACAAAGTCAGCCGCTTCTTGAACAGAAGTCAGTAACTGCTCCATATCCAAAGCGCCGTCAGCGCCGTGGCCATCTTCTTCACCCATCATGCCGGTTTCTAATGAGCCCAGGCAACCTAGCTCACCTTCAACAGATACACCACCAGCGTGTGCCATTTTTACCACTTCTTTAGTAACAGCAACATTGTACTCAAATGAACCAGGCGTTTTCATATCGGCCATTAAAGAGCCGTCCATCATTACTGATGAAAAACCAGACTGGATAGAACGTAAGCATACTGCTGGCTCTGAACCGTGATCCTGATGCATTACAACAGGAATGTGTGGGTACATTTCAATTGCCGCAGCAATCAGGTGACGCAGGAATGGTTCGCCCGCATATGAACGAGCACCTGCAGAACCCTGCATGATAACTGGGCTGTTAGCTTCATCGGCAGCTTGCATAATTGCATGAACCTGCTCCATGTTGTTAACGTTAAACGCTGGCATGCCGTAGCTGTTTTCAGCCGCATGGTCTAGTAATTGGCGTAGTGATACTAATGCCATAATATTTACTCCTTAAACAAGGTTGTTAAGTCTAAAAAACTATATAAACACCGTAATCTTTCTTAAGGCAGATTACCTACCCAAAAATTCATACCGGTTTTTGTGTATCTTTTATATTACCGATGGTGACAATTTTCATTGCATTGGTACCACCGCTTTCTTCACCCAGTGAATCACCCCGAGTGATGATAAGTCTGTCGCCGTCTTCCACGATGCCTTTTTCTTTCAAAAGGGCAGCCACAGTCGAGCTTATATTGTAATCGCCAACCTGATCAAAATCGATGCTGGTTGGGTACACGCCACGATATAAGGTGACTTTACGACGCGTCTTCTGGTGTCTGGTCATTGCATAAATAGGAATGCCCGAGCTAATACGAGACATCCATAACACGGTAGAACCTGATTCTGTTAATGCAGCAATACCATCTACATCAAGGTGATTTGCCGTATACATAGTCGCCATCGCTATCGCTTCATCAACCTTGCCAAAGGTTAGTTCCATGCGGTGGTCTGAGATTTTTGCTCTGGCATGCTGCTCAGCGGCCTGGCAAATACGACCCATTGCCTCAACCGTTTCAATCGGGAACTTACCCGCGGCTGTTTCACCAGACAACATCACTGCATCGGTACCGTCGTGAACTGCATTGGCTACATCAAATACTTCGGCACGTGTTGGAATCGAATTATCAACCATCGATTCCATCATCTGTGTCGCCGTGATCACCACTCGATCCATTGCGCGCGCGCGGGCAATCAAGTCTTTCTGGATAGCCGGTAATTCTGCATCACCCACTTCCACGCCCAGATCACCACGGGCCACCATAATAACATCTGATGCCTCGATGATTTCATCAATAACATCAAGGGCTTCTGCACGTTCTATTTTAGCCACAATGGCGCCATAACCACCGGCATCGCGCAGTAATTTGCGTGCTTGAATAATATCATCAGCCGTTTTCGGAAAAGAGATGGCGACATAATCTGCCTGAATTTTCGCCGCTGATTTAATATCTTCTTTGTCTTTTTTCGTTAAGGCCGGCGCTGATAAGCCTCCACCGAGTAGATTGATGCCTTTTTTATCCGACAAGTACCCAGCATGTACAACGCTACAGTGGATTTTCATCCCATCCACACTGACAACGTCGAGCAACATACGGCCATCATCCAGCAATAAACGGTTACCAGGTTTTACATCATTCGGTAATGTTTTGTAAGCAAGACCAACAGCTTCAGTGGTTCCTGCTGTGGAATCCATACCTGCATCCAGGCAAAACTTAGCGCCTGCTTCTAGATAAACTTTACCTTCAATGAAACGCTCAGTTCTAATCTTGGGCCCCTGCATATCGGCAAGCACACCGACAACACGGCCACACTTATCAGCTGCAGCACGTACCATTTCTGCACGACGCTCGTGCTCTGCATGGCTACCGTGCGAATAATTTAATCGAACAACATCCACGCCAGCCATAATCAGTTTTTCAATACGTTCTGGCGTATCAGTTGCAGGCCCTAAAGTCGCTACTATTTTCGTTCTACGCAAGGGTAGAAGCTCCTCTTTATTTTTACCGCTCAATTATATTTACTACTTTAATGTTTTGTTATTACAAGTCCTGAACATCGCATGATGCTCTTAGAAACTAAATTTTTCATATTGGCTAGATAAAAAGGCGAGACCGATGTCCCGCCTTTAAATTTTAGCCTTTTGCTCTTGCTTCAAGCATTGCAACCGCTGGTAGCTCCTTACCTTCAAGGAACTCAAGGAATGCGCCACCACCTGTAGAGATGTATGAAACCTTGTCTGAAATATTGTATTTATCAACTGCAGCTAGAGTGTCACCGCCACCTGCAATTGAGAAAGCTGGAGATTCTGCAATCGCCATTGAAATTGCTTTAGTGCCTTCACCAAACTGATCAAACTCGAAAACACCTACCGGGCCATTCCAAACAATCGTACCGGCATTTTTAATAATCTCAGCAAGTGCTGCAGCAGAATCAGGACCGATATCAAAAATCATATCGTCGTCCGCACATTCGCTAACATCTTTCAAAGTTGCCTCTGCTGTTTCTGCAAACTCTTTTGCACAAACAATGTCTGTTGGAACAGGAATACTGCCGCCACGCGCTTCTGCATCTGCCGTTAATTTTTTAGCCGTATCAACCAGGTCTTCTTCGTAAAGTGATTTACCAACATTGTAACCTTGAGACGCAATAAATGTATTTGCAATACCGCCGCCAACAATGAGCTGATCAACAATTTTAGACAGTGATTCTAGAACTGTTAATTTAGTAGAAACTTTAGAACCACCAACAATTGCCACCATTGGACGCGCCGGGTTATCTAGTGCTTTACCTAATGCCTCTAACTCACCAGCAAGTAATGGGCCTGCGCATGCTGTTGGTGCATATGTACCTGCACCATGCGTAGATGCCTGTGCACGATGAGCTGTACCAAATGCATCCATTACATACACATCACACAATGCTGCGTATTGCTTAGATAATGCTTCGTCGTTTTTCTTTTCACCGACGTTAAAACGAACATTTTCAAGAATAACCACTTCACCATCCGCCAGCTCAGGTGCTGCATCAAGGTAATTTTTTACCAACTTAACTTCTTTACCTAATGTATCAGTCAAGTAGTTAGCTACTGGTAATAATGAAAACTCATCTGCTGGCTCGCCTTCAGTAGGCCGACCAAGGTGTGACATAAGCATCACTTTTGCGCCTGCTTTAATGCAGTGCTCAATCGTTGCCATAGACGCTTCGATACGCTTGGCGCTGGTTACTTTACCGTCTTTAACAGGTACATTTAAATCCTGACGAATCAAAACACGCTTACCGGCAAGATCAAGATCAGTCATCTTTATTACTGACATGGATTACTCCTAAAAATATAAATTAATTTTAAAAACTATTTGTTAAATTTTATGGGTTAAATAAAAAACTTAACGAACAATTCTATTTAGCATTCATCAATGCAATCGTTGTATCTATCATGCGATTAGAAAAGCCCCATTCATTGTCATACCACGAACAAACCTTAACTAAATCACCACCTGTAACACGCGTTAAAGTCGCATCAAAATTGGATGTGGTGCTGGTATGATTAAAATCAACCGAGACCAACGGGCTATTGTTGTAAGCCAACACCTCGCCATCCGCCGCTGCTTTCATAATGGCGTTAATTTCTTCGACCGTTGTGTCACGGCTCGCAGTAAATGTTAAATCAACCAGTGATACATTAATGGTTGGTACTCGCACCGCGAAACCATCCAGCTTGCCATTTAACTCGGGCAACACCAAACCAACTGCAGCCGCTGCACCGGTTTTAGTCGGGATCATCGAACTGGTAGCAGAACGAGCACGACGCAAATCGGTATGATACACATCCGTTAACACCTGATCATTAGTGTAGGAATGAATCGTCGTCATCAAACCCTTTTCAATACCAATTTTTTCATGAATCGGCTTGACCATTGGCGCCAGACAATTCGTTGTACAGGATGCATTGGAAATCACCGTGTCTGTTGCTTTTAAGGTATCGTGATTCACCCCATAAACAATGGTTGCATCCACACCATGACCACCAGGTGCCGAGATAATAACTTTCTTCGCGCCACCTTTAATATGCAACGATGCTTTATCTTTACTGGCAAATAAACCCGTGCATTCGTGAACAACATCTACACCTAATTCGCCCCAGGGCAATTTAGATGGATCACGCTCACCTAACACTCGAATCTTGTCGCCGTTGACGACCATGTAATCGCCATCAACAGATACCTCACCAGGAAATCGTCCGTGCGCAGTATCGTATTGCGTTAAGTGCGCATTGGTAAAAGCATCACCCAGATCATTTATTGCAACAACCTGTACCTCATCGGTACGACCTGACTCATAAATTGCTCGCAAAATATTACGTCCAATTCGACCATAACCATTTATTGCAATTTTGATTGCCATGCCTGTACCTTTGTATTCATTATTAACGTTAAGTTGCCAACTCTGAATGTAATTCCCTGACTAAATTCAATACATAAAAACTGAATTTTCAAAACCTATTTGCCAAGCAGCTTAAATTAAGACAACTTGGCAAATAAGTTTAAGAGTTAAAGGAAGAGCTGTATAAATTAATACAACTCGCCCTTAAATTCTTATTATATGTCTCTGTAAATTTTTACAGAGACATATAACTAAGCAAGATTTTTTCTTCTAGCAAGGCGGAGGGGAAATTTGAGATGCCGAGCGTACAACAGTACGTGAGCATTCAAATTTTCCCGACAACGCCGCTAGAAGGAAAAAGATTCTTAGTTAGCTGCTACGTGCTGTACGAAACGCATCATGTTGCATGTATAGCCGTACTCGTTGTCATACCAGGAAACCAGCTTAACGAATGTGCTGTCTAGAGCTATACCCGCTTCTGAATCAAAGATTGAAGAGAAACCAACACCACGGAAGTCAGTTGAAACAACTTTTTCATCTGTGTAACCAAGTGTCTTGCTCATGTCACCCGTTTCTGAAGCCGCTTTCATAGCTGCACAAATTTCTTCGTATGTCGCAGGCTTTTCAAGTTCAACCGTTAAGTCAACTACAGATACATCTGAAGTAGGAACGCGGAAAGCCATACCTGTTAGCTTGCCGTTAAGCTCTGGAAGAACAACGCCAACCGCTTTTGCAGCACCGGTTGAAGATGGGATGATGTTCTCTAAAATACCACGACCACCGCGCCAGTCTTTCTGCGAAGGACCGTCAACCGTTTTTTGAGTTGCCGTTGCCGCATGAACTGTCGTCATAAGACCACGCTTGATGCCCCAGTTATCATTGATAACTTTAGCGATTGGCGCCAGGCAGTTAGTGGTGCAAGAAGCGGCAGAAACAATTTTCTGACCTGCATATTCGTTGTGGTTAACACCGTATACGAACATTGGCGTTGCATCTTTAGAAGGTGCAGACTGGACAACTTTCTTAGCGCCCGCATCGATGTGCTTCTGGCAGCTTTCTTCAGTTAGGAAGAAACCAGTACAATCGATAACGATGTCTGCATCAACGTCGCCCCATTTAAGATCTGATGGATCACGCTCAGCTGTTAAACGGATTTCTTTACCGTTAACAATCATTGCGCCTTCTTTGTGTGAAACTTCACCATTGAAACGACCGTGAACTGAATCATACTTAAGCATGTATGCCAGGTAATCAGCATCTAGTAGATCGTTAATACCAACAATCTCGATGTCTTTGAATTCATTGTAAACTGCACGGAACACCATGCGGCCGATACGACCAAAACCGTTAATACCTACTTTAATAGCCATTATACTTTTCCTCGATTATTTATATTTTAATTAAAATTTTAAAAATCTTTTACTTCGTCATTCCTGCATGCTTGTAGCAGGAATTCAGCGACTTACAGTTCAAAAAACATCAATGTCACTGGATCCCTGCCTGCGCAGGGATGACAGAAAATAACTGTTACTTACAGTACACCTTCAACTGCTTTAACAACATTTTCTACAGTGAAGCCAAACTCTTTAAATAGCTCGCCTGCTGGAGCCGATTCACCGAAGTGATCAATACCTACAACGGCATCAGCATACTTGTACCAGGCATCCGTAACCGCTGCTTCAACAGCTACCGTTGGAACACCTTTAATTAATACAGATGATTTGTATGCCGCATCTTGTGCATCAAAGATGTTTGTAGAAGGCATAGATACAACGCGAATTTTCTTACCCGACATTGCTTCAGCCGCACCTGTAGCAAGCGCAACTTCAGAACCTGTACCGATAATGATTGCATCAGGTGTGCCGTCACAATCTTTCAAGATGTAACCACCCTTAGTGATATCAGCAATTTGCGCTGCGCTACGTTCGTTATGTGGAAGCCCCTGACGAGAGAATATTAAGCATGAAGGGCCTTCTTTACGCTCCGCCGCCTGCTGCCATGAAACTGCAGATTCAACCGCATCACATGGACGCCATACAGCCATATTCGGAATCATACGCAGGGTTGGAATCTGCTCAACTGGTTGATGCGTTGGACCATCTTCACCCAGACCGATGGAGTCATGAGAGAAAACAAACAAAGTGCGAATCTTCATCAATGCAGCCATACGTAATGCATTACGCGCGTACTCAGAGAACATTAGGAAGGTTGCACCGAAGGGAATTAAACCACCGTGCAGAGCAATACCGTTCATGATCGCTGACATAGCAAATTCACGTACACCGTAGTTCAGGTAGTTACCGTCAAAGTTACTGATCATTGGCTTGTAGCCAGACCATTCAGTCAGGTTAGAACAACCCAGGTCAGCCGAACCACCAAACAACTCTGGAAGCATTGGAGAGTAAGCTTCGATAGCTGCTAGTGACGCCTGGCGCGTTGCAGGGCTTTTCGCATCCGCGTTAACCTGTGCAATGTAATCGCCTGATGTCTTCGCCCAGTCCGCGGGCAATTCACCCGCCATACGGCGTTCGAATTCAGCTGCTAGTTCTGGGAAAGCGGCTTTATATGCTGCAAACTTTTCATTCCAGGCCGCTTCAGCTTTAGCGCCTTTGTCTTTCGCATCCCAACCTGCATACACATCTTTAGGTACTTCGAATGCAGCGTGATCCCAACCTAAAGCGGCTTTGGTTAGATTGATTTCTTCTTCGCCCAGTGGTGCGCCGTGGCATGCATGGCTACCCGCTTTATTTGGCGAACCAAAACCGATGGTCGTTTTGCAGCAAATCATGGTTGGCTTGTCTGTCATCGCCTTCGCCATTTCAGTTGCTTTTGCGATCGCTTCTGGATCGTGTCCATCAACATCTGCAAGCACGTGCCAGCCGTAAGCTTCAAAACGCTTAGGCGTATCATCTGTGAACCAGCCTTCAACGTGACCGTCGATAGAAATACCGTTGTCATCCCAGTAAGCAATCAACTTACCTAAACCTAAAGTACCCGCAAGAGAACAGGCCTCATGAGAAATACCTTCCATCAAACAACCATCACCGAGAAACACATAGGTGTTGTGATCAACAATATCGTGGCCTTTCTGGTTGAACTGGCCAGCCATTATCTTTTCGGCAATCGCCATACCCACCGCATTAGTAATACCCTGGCCTAATGGGCCAGTTGTTGTTTCAACACCCGGTGCATAACCGTACTCAGGATGGCCTGGCGTTTTAGAATGTAACTGACGGAAATTCTTCAGATCATCAATAGACAGGTCATAGCCAGTCAGGTGAAGCAGTGAATAAATCAACATTGAGCCATGACCATTAGAAAGTACAAAACGGTCGCGATCAGCCCAGTTAGGGTTCGCTGGGTTGTGGTTCATGTTGTCGTTCCACAATACTTCAGCAATGTCAGCCATACCCATTGGCGCACCTGGGTGGCCAGAATTTGCTTTTTGTACTGCATCCATACTCAATGCGCGGATTGCATTAGCAAGCTCTTTGCGTGATGACATAGATATCTCCAATCAAGTTTTAAAAATTGTGAGCCGCCGCATTTAAACTGACGCGACAGCAGAAATTATATTTTTAGTTTACTGCCAATTACTTAAGCAGCAGCGGGTTCTTGTCCCACTCTAATAAAGGGGCGCTATTTTCCCTTACTTCGGCCCATTCAGCAACTCAATCCTCATAATTCCCCCTGTGCAAGCCTACTACGTCAGCACAAAAGCACAGCAAAAGCCATATCTAAAAAACAAAAAAATACCATAAATATTATGTTTTTCAGGTAGATAGCCGCATTTACAGCGACACAGGCAGGACTTCATAACCAGCGATTATTTTTATTCACCTATAAAAACTCAAAATAAGCGTTTCTCTATCTTTCGCACCAAAAGGCCAGAACTAAGCCTCATCTATCCATTTTATAGAACAACCCATGCCAGGCACCTGCTCTTCTGGCCCCTTACCACTCTCAGCCACCTGTTTCATTCCCTCAAATAAATCTCGTCGCACACCTTCTGCAGCCGCCTCTTTGCGGCTTTCATCAAGGCGCCCCCGGTACTGCAGCTTCAAATCAGCGTTATAACCGAAAAAATCCGGCGTACAAACCGCCCCATATGCCTTGGCAACCCGCTGCGTTTCATCCAGCAAATAAGGGAAACTAAAGCCAAATTCATCCGCTATTTTTTGCATATTTTCAAAGGAGTCCTCGTCATACTGCGAAGCATCATTCGACATAATTGCCACTGTATTAACCCCTAACGCCTTTAAATCACGGGCATCACGCACAATACGCTCACGGATAGACTTTACATAAGGGCAATGGTTGCAAATAAACATAAGCAATAAGCCTTTCTCTCCAGCGCAATCAGCCAGACTCCACGACTTGCCGTCCACACCCGGCAATACAAAATCAATTGCCGGTAAATCAAAATCACACACCGGCGTTTGCAAACTAACCATATATCACCTCACACAACGAATTTTTACAGCCTCAAACCATGCCAGCAATTCATGCACACGTAAACCAGCAAAATTCATGGAATTAACTTGATTAATTTATGTCTACACTGTAGCCAGAACATAACACCCTTGATATAATGCGTGGTTCAGTTTTGAATTCTCGTAAGGTTTAGCGAAAGACCATGAGCAAAAAAGATCAGCAGTCAGAAAACCTACCAGAATCACCGGTAGAAGCACCAGAAGGCACCCCCGGTGCACAGGATAAGCAATCGCTCCTCAAGCAACTCATTGCTAAAGGCAAAGAGCAGGGCTACCTGACTTATGCGGAAGTAAATGATCACCTGCCTCAGGAAATTGTTGACCCCGAACAAGTCGAAGACATTATCAATATGATAAATGACATGGGCATAGCCGTCCATGAAGTCGCACCTGAGACAGACTCCTTAGTCCTTAGCGACGCTAGTGCAACCGATGACACCGCTGCAGAAGAAGCTGCGGCAGCGCTAGCCTCTATCGAAAACGAATTTGGCCGCACCACCGACCCTGTGCGCATGTATATGCGCGAAATGGGCACAGTAGAGCTACTGACGCGTGAAGGCGAAATTGCGATTGCCAAGCGCATCGAGGAAGGCCTTAAGCAAGTCATGGTCGCACTGGGTACAAATCCTCGCACAATCTCACAGGTGCTAACGACCGTTGAAAAAATTGAAGCCGAAGAAGTTCGTCTTACCGATTTAATTACCGGTTTCCGTAGCGACGATAGCGATGAAATCGCACAACCGGCTTCAGGCCCTGCGGCCGACCGCGATGACGATGACGAAGATGAAGTTGTTGTAGACACTGGCCCAGATCCAGAGCGCGCAAAAGAACAGTTTAAGCTGCTCGAAAAGGCTCATACAAAGGTTATAAAAGCCCTTGAAAAGAACAACAAAAAAGCCACTCAAAAAGCACGCGAAGAAATGGCCGTTGTCTTTATGGAGCTAAAATTCCTGCCCGCCGTTATTATCGCCATGACAAAAGAAGTTCGCGCCACCATTGACCGCGTACGTACGCATGAGCGCCATGCACTGAATCTTTGCGTTAACAAAGCGCACATGCCGCGTAAAACATTTATTCAATCTTTTCCTGAAAATGAAACCAATCAGAAATGGATTGACCAGTACCTGGATGGACACGAATACTCAGAAAAACTAGGCGCATTCTCTCCTGAAATAAAGCAGGCCCAGCTAAAACTAGGCATGCTTGAAAAAGGCTACGGCCTAAGCATTACAGACATCAAAGAAATTAATCGCAAGATGTCTATCGGTGAAGCAAAAGCCCGCCGTGCGAAAAAAGAAATGGTTGAAGCCAACTTGCGCCTGGTTATTTCTATTGCGAAAAAATACACCAATCGCGGCCTGCAGTTCCTCGACCTAATTCAGGAAGGCAACATCGGCTTAATGAAAGCCGTTGATAAATTCGAATACCGCCGCGGCTATAAGTTTTCTACTTACGCAACATGGTGGATTCGCCAGGCAATTACCCGCTCTATTGCGGATCAGGCTCGCACCATTCGTATCCCGGTTCATATGATTGAAACCATCAATAAGCTGAACCGCATTTTCCGCCAGATGCTGCAGGAAAAAGGCCGTGAGCCCACACCTGAAGAACTCGCCGAAAAAATGGAAATGCCAGAAGACAAGGTTCGCAAGGTTCTAAAAATTGCCAAAGAACCCATCTCCATGGAAACACCGATTGGTGATGATGAAGATTCCAACCTGGGAGACTTTATTGAAGACATCAACATTATGTCTCCCGTGGATTCTGCCACTGGCGAATCACTACGCGAATCAACAAAAGATATTTTATCTACATTGACTCCACGTGAAGCAAAAGTACTGCGTATGCGTTTTGGTATTAATATGAATACCGACCATACATTAGAAGAAGTAGGCAAACAGTTTGACGTTACCCGTGAGCGTATTCGTCAAATCGAAGCGAAAGCGTTACGCAAATTACGCCATCCTTCTCGCGCCGAACACCTGCGCAGCTTTATTGGCGAAGAATAAAAGCTTGTTCATTGAGAGCAGACGCATATAATACGCGTCTGCTTTTTATTGGGTTTAAACTTCAAAAAACACGCAGCAAAAAATAAGGGCCCGTAGCTCAGTTGGTTAGAGCGTCCGACTCATAATCGGCAGGTCGACAGTTCAAATCTGTCCGGGCCCACCATTTTTAAATTAATATATTTCAAATAGTTAAGTACGCCCCGCTTGAGCTAAACACGGCCAACAATACTGACTCTTTTTTACTTTACACCGTATTTACACCTTTTAAATTTATTAAACCCCCTACTTTTACCTAATTTAGACCCACCAACCTCATAACTCCCCCATAAAACAACACTACTTAAGTTAGTCATATTTAGTAGCTGATAAGTAAAGCTAACTTTACTAACAATAAAAAACTTGATCTTTATGTAAGGGTACCTTTAATATAAACACTAAATGAGCGCTATGTTATGGGTTGACTTTACTATGGATCCTTTAGAAAGAGCAGGTAGCTACACATCGCAGATTGGCGACTATAAAGCTTTTGTACCTAAAAAGCTGCCGCCTACTCCTGAGCTAAAAATAGATATCGAAATGCAGGAGTTACTGTCTAAAGCTGATCGTGCACTAGGTAGGCTGGACGGCTCAATTCAAACGCTTCCCAATCCTGATTTATTTGTTTTTATGTATGTGCGTAGTGAAGCTGTTTTATCGAGCCAGATAGAAGGCACACAAAGCTCACTCAACGACCTGTTAGAACTGGAAGCTGAGATCCTCGATCCCGAACGTCCTAATGATGTGGATGAGGTATTGAGTTACGTGAGCGCCATGAACAAAGGGCTTGAGTTATTAGACGAGCTGCCTTTATCCGTCAGATTATTCAAGCTGATTCATAACGAATTAATGAAGGGTGTCAGAGGGGGCAACAAAAACCCTGGTGAGCTAAGAAACATTCAAAACTGGATTGGCCCAGAAGCTTGCACGCTGAAAAACGCAACATTTGTGCCGCCCCCACCAGGCCAGGTACAGGATTTGCTGGGCGACCTGGAGGTATTTCTAAATGATGGTGGGCAACGCTTACCTGTATTAATAATGATCGGTCTTGCTCATGCTCAGTTTGAAACCATTCACCCCTTTCTAGATGGCAATGGTCGTATCGGACGTTTGCTCATATCATTTTTATTGTATCAAAGAGAAGTTTTGCAAAAGCCTGTGCTGTACATCTCACACTATTTCAAGAAAAACCGACAAGAGTATTATGATCGCTTGCAAGCTGTTCGAGATCATGGACACTGGGAAGAATGGATAAAATTCTTTTTACGCGGAGTATGGTTTGCATCACAGGAAGCCACCGACACCGCACGTAAAATAGTCGATTTAAGAGAAACGCACCGCAAATTAATTACCGATGAATTTGGGCGTGTGGCCGGCAATGGAATGAAAGTACTCGAACGTTTATATCAGCGCCCGATTATTAATGCGAAAATAATAAAAAATATTACCGGTGTAAGTTATCCAGCAGCCAATGCCTTATTGGCTAAATTTACTAAACACGGCATCCTCATAGAAGCAACGAGTAGACATCGTAACCGAGTTTTTCGTTATGAAGATTACATTGGCTTATTTAATTAAGCGATTCAGATAAGTTATTCAATCGAGAAAATAATGCCAATACTAGACTGGTTAGATAAAGAAGAAGCTGTGCATAGGTAAGTCTGTTAACACACCTGGATATTTACTGGCCGTATTAATCAATGAAAAGGTGTTAATTGCACATCAAGAAATCAAACGGCAATACGCCTTTTCTGGGATGTCGAAATTGATGGAAAAAATTAAAGAGAACACCAAAAAGTAACATCATTACCGCCCTCTTGATTCCTAGTCGGCTGGTCTGTCCTCGCATAGTCACACACAACTACATTCTTCCTTAGTGTATTTCTAATACCGCCCCTATACCGACCAACCCGCACCTTTTTTCTTAATTTTAAAACAATAAGGAGACATCTATCACCGTTGCCATATTAATTTTACTGGCTGCGTTATCAATTTTATATAGCACAGCCAAAGTTCTGGCAGTGATGTTTCTGTTACTGCTCATTTACTCAAACCCTTTACCATCAACCGCAACGCTACTCGTGTTGCCCCCCTCTTTATTATTACTTTTACAGGAAATAACCATTATGAACACACCTCAAGGCTACATATTAGATGCCATGAAATCGTACTGGTGGACTAGCTATCATTTATTTTTAATAAACTTAAAAGGTAATTACATTTTTTTATATTTTATTAGTGCTTTATTGATTAGTTTCATCAATTTTTATAATCCAATTTGAATATTATTTACTGAAATCGAATATCAAATAATAGATATTTTTATACGATATCACTTACTATTTAATAATTGTTTAACTTTATTCCATGGCAGTCTGCGTTGATCATTTTTCATCATATCAAACGCATCTTTTGCTCTATCCACTGTTATTAGTTATTAGTTTTTCATCTATCATTCTATCTACCAGCCACAATGTGCCATGCAGTTCTACACCTTCTTCTTTTGCAGCATTTCTGAGATCTCGATCACCTGCAACCAGAGGACATGCCTCCTGTTTAGCCAGGGCAAGCGCAAACAAGTCGTTTTGACCTGGGCTTTTATATTCAGCTCTTAAACGATATGCTTGCATCATAAATTCACCCTGAATTTCAAGAACCTTCAATCCATAGCCAGGCAAATCTGAGTGCTGCTCTGCCAGTTCTTCCTTATATAAAATATTAGGCACAGCAAACTCTTCTGGCAGTTGAAACATAATCTGCAAGAGGTCACCCGAAATTAAATCTATAAATATATTTGAATCACTTATTAGTAACGGCATCCGGGCATTCCATTTTCCGACATGCATGCAAATCCATTACTGACATACCTAGCAATTCTGCTGCTTTAGATTCTCCGAGCATATCTTCCGCTAAAGCATGATATACACCCTGTTTAAATAAGCGTGTTTGCTCGTTAGGAAACTGAGGATCGGGCTCTTTATCTTTCCAGCCATTTTTACGAAAAACACCCCAGAGTTTTCCATTAGTACTCTTTGACACAATTCCTAAATCAGATGCACGAAACAGCCACCCCGCCATGCTTAAACCCCATTCTTCCTTGAGAGACATTAGCTCCTGAGGTTCTAACCAGGTACGTTTTTCTCCAAGCGATTTCTTCACTTTTATATCAGGCACTAAAAATGCGCCCGCAAATCGATTACAGGCCTTTTCTTCGCACATACTCTCGCCCAGTCGTTCATGCAGAATGATATGACCCAGCTCATGAGCTAATGTAAAGCGCTGACGATCACCCGGCCAGCTTTTACCTACCACAATAACAGGTGAGTCATTCACCTTGGCAGACAGGCCATTAAAGTGCTTATTACCATCATACTGAGTAATGAACACCTTAACTCCTTTGGTTTCAAGCATATCAATTAGGTCAGGAACGGGGTTTAGCCCTAATTGCCAGATATCACGCACCTTATTTGCGACAGCTTCAATTTCATCAAAACTATTTACCTTGTCGGGTAACCCTTCCGGCATTTCGAATTTTGTAGACCAGGTTGTTGGCAAAAATTCTTCTAGCTCAACCCAACGCTCTATCTGCTCCTCTACATCAGCAAACACCTTAACTTCTTCTTTCCCTGGTAACTTCTCATGTTCGCGATATTCCACATGAGTGAGCGTTACGTCTGTTTGGCGAAAGAAGTACTCAACACGTACATGCAGCGCATCCGCTAATGACATCAATATGCTAGAGGAGGGAACAGATTCATCACGTTCGTACTTGGAAATAGCCATGGCTGAGATATTGGCCATTTCGGCCAACTTACGTTGATTAAGCCCCATAGCATTACGGGCCTTTTTTATGCGGTTTCCTATCACGACTCACTCTCCAGTTTACAAAACTTGCAATTTAATTGCTATTTTGTAAACTATAAATATAGCTTGATACTTTGTCAATCTACATTTAATTAATTTTTATATATAAAACAGGAGGTTAGCATTGTGGCTACCAACCCACCTACTGGCGATGGCCACCGCAATGGCGCGGTACGTGATCGCTCACAGACATTTAGTCCGAAAACTAAGCACTGGGTCAAACGTGATAGCTCAACAGGGCGATTTATTGATCAAAAAGCAGATGAGAAACCATTTAAAGGTGTACGCAAGGAGAAGAACGACGCCTAATGCAGCAGTACATCGACTGGGCGCAGCCCTGACAATTGGCACAATCAGTCTTTTGAACGAAAAGGACGATCAAAAGCTAATTCAGAATACCGCTCTCAAGGCTACTGCAGCTTATGCTGCCGGAACTCTAGCTGATATTTTAGAACCCGCCTGTAACCCAAATCACCGCCAATTTTTCCATAGCCTGGGTTTTGCTGGGATACTCGCATACGGCCTATACAAAGCCTACAAATGGCAACCCACAAAAAAGAATCATAAAGTGTTACGTGATGCTTTAATGATTATAGGCGGCGCTTATTTGGTTCATTTAGTTATGGATTCAAGCACACCAAAAGGGCTCCCGATCATCTAATCCCTATCATGAAAAGAATTAAACGTAACCTGGCATGAATATCAAATAAGTAAGCCACGCGATCGATTATGTCTCGTGTATTTGTTAACGGCTACCTTCTCGGTATCGATTAAGCATTGCCCATCTTTTCTCGTTTAGACCAAGCAACGCAAGTTGATCTCTTTCAGATAACTTCCAGTGCTCAAAAAGGCGAGTAATCATTTTTGCATAGCTGGCTCGTGCTGCTCTATTGAATTGTTGCGAGGAATGAACAATAGTATTCATATAAAATAATAATATTAATCGTCTCAGTACTACTTGCGAAACAATAAACACTCCTTTATGTTCTAATATCTCATTTAAAGTTGCTTATCCCCTCACAGGCTACACATGAAAAAAAAACGCTTTAATACAAGTATCTTCGGACTGTGCTTTTTATTGCCATTCACGTCTATTGGCCTCGCTAATACAGATGAAAAACTAGAACGCTTTATTTCTTTAAGCCTTGAAGACTTAATTAGCCTTGAAACAACAATAGCAACAGCCTCAAAGCGCACCGCCAGTAAAGCCCCCGCCGTTATAAGCGTAATCACGGCTGATGACCTGAAGGCCACCGGGGCCACCAACTTAACCGATGCATTACAAAATGTTCCAGGCATTCACGTAAGAACAGACGCCTTTGGCAATCGACCTCTGGTACATTTTCGCGGCGCAAATGCTACACAAACCTTACTGATGGTAAATGGTAACTCGATGCGCGATCTGGTTTGGGGCTTTGGGATTTTCTGGAAAGGCATACCTGCCAGCGCAATTGAGCGCATAGAAATTATTCGCGGCCCAGGCTCTGCTTTATTTGGTGCCGATGCTATTGCCGGTGCAATAAATGTCATTACTAAAACAGCGGGGCAAATTAAACACTCAGAAGCAGGTGTTCGAACGGGTAGCTTCAACACCAGAACGGCCTGGATGCAACACGGTGATAACTGGCAGGGCATTGAAATAGGCTTCACTGCAGAACTATATGACACCGAAGGCTATAACCCATTAATAGCAATAGACCGTCAGGCCGCTTTTGAAGACCAAACATATGCAAGCAGCGCCACACTTTCACCTGACAATGCCCAGTATGGCTGGCGCAATCAGGATATTCGCTTCTCCGCTGCAAAAGATCACTGGCGACTTCAGACAGATTATACGCGACGTAGCGATCTTGAAATCGGCCTCACGGGCTTTGGTGTGCTAGACCCGGTCACCCGGGGCAGCGACGAACGCTTTAATCTTGACCTGTTTTATAATAACGACACCCTAAGTGAACACTGGACACTGGATACTGAGTTACGCTTTCAACACCTGTATTACAGCTCTGGCAATGGTTTTCAGGAGCGCCCTCCCGGCTATACGGATAGCACTGGCACATACCCGGATGGCCTTCTCAATATCAACCGTTCTTCTGAGAGAAGTATTATTTTTGAAGTCAGCACACTGTATAGCGGCATCAAAGATCACTCAATACGCCTGGGCGGTGGCCACACCTCGCAGGATCTATATTCTGTTAAACACCTGCAAAATTTCGGCACGGCGCCTGATGGCAGCGATATTATTGCCGGCAGCCCATTAGTCGATTTATCCGACAGCCCGTATGCATTTGCCCCGGAAAAAATACGCCACATAAGCCAGTTTTTTCTAGAAGACACCTGGGGCTTTGCATCTGGCTGGGAGCTCACCGCAGGTGCACGTTATGATGATTATTCAGATTTTGGCAGCACCACCAACCCGCGACTTGCACTGGTATGGCAAACTACTAATCAACTCACCAGTAAGCTCATATATGGGCAGGCATTTAGAGCACCATCCTATCAGGAGCTTTTTGTAGAAACCTCACGCGCACTACCCAACCCAGATCTCGACCCTGAGCGCTCAGAAACACTCGATTTAGCTTTTTCATATTCTGCAACAAAAAACTGGCTTGTAAATCTTAACTTATTTTATTTTGAGCAAACCGACCTAATTAGTCTCATTACTGTTGCAGGGCAACCTAAAACACAGTTTCAAAACACGAGCAACTACACCGTTCGCGGGGTAGAACTAGAGACACACTGGCAAGCATCAAAACAACTTAATATTTCTGCTAACTACACACAGCGCAATCCCGACAGTAGCAGCGCCCCTATTCAGGAAGCAAAGAAAGAAGCTTATTTTCGCACAGACTGGAAACTATCTGCTCGCTGGAACTGGAACATACAGGCGAGCTGGACAGGCGAACGACTTCGCGGAGAAAATGATAGCAGAAATGCACTGACATCTTACACTATAGCCGATACAACGCTTCGCTACGCCCAATCTAACGCATGGGAATTTGCCGTATCTATTCGCAACCTGTTTGATAAAGATGCCAGCGAATTCACCGGCCGTTCTATACCAGGAGACTTACCACTCGCAGAAAGAAACGCTTACGCTGAGGCCAGATATAAATTTTAATCATATGAATCAGGAAATGAAACCACAAGGACAAAATACAAGCCGCTTTAACCAGAGACATTACGATGATCTCGCCTGGTTAACGCGTGCGTTTTTCAGCTACGCAGATATGCTTATTGCCAATTCTAAAACATGCAATTATCTGGGGCGTGTCATTTGATAAATTTAGCCATAAGGACATTACTGCTTATCAACTTTTTAGCAGTCAGCATGGCTTGCAACACCGCTATAGCCAACGAAGATCAACGCCTGTTTAAAGCCGCATTTATATATAATTTTGCAAAGTTCACGCGCTGGCCAGAAACACCTGCAGATGATATAAAAACTGAAATCAGGCTATGCACACTAGGAGAGGATCAATTAGTGAACGATCTTACCCGCCTCAAAGGAAAGGTAATAAAAAACAAATCCCTTTCTGTTAAACCATTCGAAAGTCCCGATGAATGCGACATGCTATACATCGCCTTTTCTAAAAATAAAACCTACCTACACACGCTTAACGCCATTAGCGGAAAACCTATTTTAACCATCAGTGAAATTAAAAACTTTGCATTATCAGGCGGCATCATTGAACTTAATCATGACAAAGGTCAAACACGTATCACCGCCAACTTGAATGCAGCATATAACAACAAGCTGGAACTCAGCTCTCGACTTTTAATGCTAGCTAATGTTATTCATGAGAAAGCCGCAGAATGATTTTTAATAGACGCTCTATCAGACAGAAACTTGAAGCTATTATTTTAATCACTGCTGCGGCAGTGTTACTTCTAAGCTTTCTATTGTTTATGCTATTAGAGATTAGTTCAGCACGCGACGATGCGGAAACCCGACTTCGCACATTGGCAACCGTCCTCGGCGCGAACAGCAGTGCAGCCATCACCTTTCATGACAAAACAGCCGCCACTGAAGTTTTGTCAACACTTTACACGCAAACGGATGTATTGGAAGCCAGCATAAAAAGTCGCAATGGAGACACACTTGCAAGATACAGTTCTATTTCTGGAGACTCATTAAACAGCAATAACATTTCTATATGGAGCCACTTACTTGATGATGTAAGAATACAACAACCCATTATTATCCATGATGAACTCATTGGTAATTTTTACATTACTGGCGACATGAGTCGCGCGCACAATCTTCTTGTAAAACAGCTACTACTGGGGCTTGGTATTTTTATTGTTTCCATGATAGTTGCCATGCTTATTTCCAAAAAACTACAGCATGTTATTTCCGACCCTATTAAAAACTTACTCAGCACCATAACGATGGTAGCCAAAAATAAAGACCTTAGTCACCGCGCAAAACGCACTAGCGATGACGAACTAGGTACCTTAGTAAATGAATTTAATACCATGCTGGATCAACTTCAAAACTATGACCATGAGCTCACAACTTACCGTCTCGACTTAGAAAAACTAGTTATTGAACGAACTCATAAACTTGAAGAAGCCACCAAAGAGGCAAAAGCTGCCGACCAGGCTAAAAGTGATTTTTTAGCCACTATGAGTCATGAAATACGCACACCAATGAATGCAGCTATTGGGTTTGCCGGGCTATTAAAACAAACACAGCTAAACGATATTCAAGCGGAATATGTACACAACATCAGCAGCTCTACAGATAGCCTGCTTACTATTATTAATGATATTCTCGATTTCTCAAAAATTGAAGCCGGAAAATTTCGTTTAGAAAAAACCGATTTCGTTTTAAAAAATGAAATCGATGAGATATACGCTTTATTCACGCCGAAAGTTGAAGAAAAAGAACTCAGGCTACTTATTGAAATCGATCACCACATACCCAAAGCATTACATGGTGATGTAACACGGCTACGCCAAATACTAATAAACTTACTTGCGAATGCTATAAAGTTCACCGAACATGGTCACATAAAACTGCGCATTGAACTTGCAACTCATGAGAGTACGCAAGACGATGAGTTCCCACTGAATATTATTATCGAAGATACCGGTATTGGCATAACAGAAGAACAACAAGCAGAACTTTTTCAACCCTTTCAACAGGGCGACGCCTCAATCACACGCAATTATGGCGGCACTGGCCTGGGCCTAATAATTACACAACGCCTGGTAACCATGATGAAAGGAAGCATCAACATCACCAGCACCCATGGAATAGGCTCATGCTTTACCGCCACCATTTACATCCAGGCCGCCAAACAACCTGAAAAATTAAATCTGCAATCCGGCGACGCAGAAAAACCCGCTGAAGCAACAAAATATACAATAGATTTATCAAAATTATCTGTTCTTGTCGTTGATGATAATTTACTTAACCTTAAAGTTGCCACCACCTTTCTTAGCAATGAAGGCGCGAATGTTACTGCTGTAGAAAGTGGAAAAGAGGCCTTGCAAAAAGCCAGTCGACAAGTATTCGACTTGATTTTAATGGATCTTGAAATGCCCGACATGAGTGGCATTGAAACAGCCACAAGGATTCGCCAGATAAAACAATATGAAAAGTGTATTCCCATTATTGCACTTACGGCACATGCTTTCCCCGACATACAAAAACAAGTTTTAGCCGCAGGTATGAATGACTTTTTAGCAAAGCCTTATAAACCAGAACAACTTTTTTCAAAAATAGAAAAATGGTGCAACATATCAAGCAGAAGCAGCAGCACAATACACTACACTGATAGAACATCAAAAAATATTAAAATATATAATAAAGAAGCTGCGCTTGCAGCGGTAGCAGGAAACCAAAACATAGCCGATGAACTGCTCGCTGATTTTTTACAATTACTGCCTGAAAATGAATTTTCTATTAATGAAGCCCTAAAAAATAATGACAGCAGCAAACTTTATGAAGCCGTTCATAAGCTAGCGGGTTCTGCCTGCATTGTTGGCGCAGAGGCTGTTCATGAAATGTCCTTAAATTTCATGAACACAGTGAAGTCACAATCACCAGCGGATAATGTAGTTACAGAAATGACAAATGAAATACTTCTGGAAGTAACACGCTTTAAAAATATTTTTGATGCCTGACTATTTTTATCAGCTTCGAATGTAAAAGCATTTAACATTTTCTTCTCTAAAAAAAGTAAGCACCTACAATATATATTTTTACAGCGCGCATAAAAAACCCCAAACCATCTAACAAAAGACAATTCAGGATTTATTGATTAATGAATACTTTAACCGCTATATGGCGCCAGTAGTACGCTCTCACCTAACATCTCCGGCGGCTGCTGCAAGCCCATCAATTGTAGTATCGTCGGCGCTACACTACTTAGTCCCATTCCAGTATTTAAGTGCCAGTTTTCTTTGTCAATAATCATACAAGGAACAGGGTATAAGGTGTGTTGCGTGTGAGGCTCACCGGTTACCGGGTCAACCATTTCATCACAGTTACCATGATCAGCCGTTAGGAAAACAGAATACTCTTCTTCTACAGCAACATCTAACAATCGACCCACCTGAACATCTAATGCCTCTACCGCTGCAATAACAGCTTCACGCTTAGCGGTGTGCCCAACCATGTCACCATTAGCAAAGTTTACGACTAAAAATCCATAGTCGTGTGACTGCAACGCTTCAATCATTGCATCGGCAACTTCTTTAGCGCTCATTTCCGGACATTGGTCATACGTTGCCACTTGAGGCGACGGAATCATTACACGTTCTTCACCTGCCCAGGTTTCTTCACGGCCACCATTAAAGAAAAAAGTAACATGTGCATACTTCTCAGTTTCTGAGCAATGAAACTGCTTAAAACCAGCTCGACTCACAACCGATGCCAGCGTAGTCGTTGGACGCTGTGGCGCGAATGCAATGGGCAATAAATAATGTGGGTCATATTCTGTTAAGCAGGTTACCGTCACAGGCTCAAAATCGCCTCGAGAAAAACCATCAAAATCGATTTGGCTTAAAGCAGCCGCTAGCTGACGAGGGCGATCATTCCTGAAGTTAAAGAAAATGACATTATCATCTTCTTGAATGGGTTCGGCCTCCGGGAAAATACACGGCAAAATAAATTCATCCGTGATGTCGTTATTATAAGATGACTCTATCGCATAACGCGCCGCTTCATGCTGCTCGCCTTCAAGATTAGCCATGGCCTTCCAGGAAATCTCTGTTCTATCCCAGCGATTATCTCTATCCATTGCGTAGTAACGGCCGCACATGGTTGCAATTGCACCATCGGCATCTTCAAGCGCTTCTTCTAAACCGGGCAAATACCCCATCGCTGCCATTGGTGCTGTATCACGCCCGTCGGTAATCATATGAACCAGCGGCTTTACTTTGTAATGAGCGCACATTTTAATTAATGCACACAGATGTTTTACATGGCTATGTACGCCACCGTCTGAAACCAGACCAACTAGATGCATAGGACGCTCATGCTTCACCGCATCTTCCATCGCCGCAACTAGTGCTGCGTTTTCCAGAAACTCCCCACTCTTGATTGCATCATCAATACGCACCAGATCCTGTCGCATAACGGTGCCACAACCCAGTGTAAGGTGACCCACTTCAGAGTTACCCATCTGACCTGGCGGCAAGCCCACTGCGAGCCCAGATGCATCTAAAGTAATATGCGCGTTCTTAGAGAAGTATTCGTCTAATCGAGGGGTATTTGCTTCAACAACAGCATTGTTAATACGGCTTGGATTCACACCAAAGCCATCTAGAATAATTAATACGGTGGGGCGGCGGGGGACACTACGTTTCTCGGCCATTTCTCTGCTCTATAGTTGCTGATTTATACCTGATTTTGCGGCGCAAATTATACCTGATTTTAAGCCCCCTGTGTGGGCTTATAGGCAATTTTTTGTGTATTTGGCCCACAAAAAAATGAATCAACACGCGCCTTCTTTTAACAGACACTGAACGAACATCACTGATGTTAGTCCATGAATTACACTATCAACGCAAGCTTATAACTTAGGAGATTTATCTTCTTCCGCTTCAATGCGATCTAGCTCTGCTTCCATATCTTCTTCTGTAAGACCTTCATATTCATCATCTGTTGATGCTTTTTTCTTGATCATACGAGACAGCAATAAACCTATTTCAAATAGTATCCACATCGGCACGGCCAGCATTACTTGCGATGCTGGATCCGGCGGCGTCAATAACATACCAAAAATAAAAGCCCCGACAATGATATAAGGCCGTTTTTCCGACAAACTATCTGGCGTTGTCACGCCACCCAGCACCAGCAATATCGTTGCTATAGGCACTTCAAATGCAAGACCAAAAGCAAAAAATAGTTTTAAGGCAAAGTCTAAATAGTAGGTAATATCCGGCGCATGATTAACACCATCAATGGCCATCGACATCATAAAGACAAACACATTCGGCAACACAATAAAGTAAGCGAACAATATACCGACATAAAATAATATGCCGCTAGAGATAATAAGAGGTACGGCTAATTTTTTTTCATGCTTATACAAGCCCGGTGAAATAAACGCCCATGCCTCAAACATTAAATAAGGAAATGCGACAAAAATAGAGGAAATAAACGCCAGTTTAATAGGCGTTAAAAAGGGCGACACAACACCCGTTGCAATCATACTGCCACCCGCTGGTAAATTATTCACCAGTGGCAGAGCCAGTATATGATAAATATCATTTGCAAATGGAAACGCCACTAAAAAAACAGCGATAACCACTAATACGCTACGCAACAATCTATCGCGCAGCTCCATTAAGTGACCCACGAATCCTAACTCTTGACCACTGCTTTCGTTACTGCCCAATGGCTCACTCATTGAGCTTTATCCAATGTGTTTTTTTCTTCAGCGGGATGTTCTAAGACTTTATCTATAGAGGGATTACTTTCTTCTAAATCATCCCAACGATCATCGCCTTCCTCAATCATTTCATACTGAGGTGCGGCGGGTTTTTCCGCCTCTTCTTCTGCTATCGATTCAACATGGCCCGTACCCGGGTCATCATCATTTATGAATTGATTTAGCTGAGCATCATTCGAAAGATTATCTATTGGGTTTAATTTGCTTTGCAATTCACGTATTTGAACTTCCTGATTATGCAACAAGCGCTTAACTTCGGTTGAATCAAATTCCGCTTCCACTTGCGCCTTCATGCCTTCAACATAGCGCCGTGCCTTACCAAACCAATAGCCAACCGAACGCGCAGCCTTAGGCAAGCGCTCTGGTCCCAACACCAATAGCGCCAACACCATAATGACAACCAGTTCTAAAAAACCAATATCAAACATGTCGGTATTTAATCAGTCAGCTTAATCTTACGCCTTGTCTTTATCCTTGCTAACTACTTCAGCATCAATCGCTTCGCCTTCTTTTTTATCCAGGCCTTTATCTGCATCTTTAGCGCCATCTTTCATGGCTTTTTTAAAGCTATTAATTGCCGAACCCATATCACCACCCATATTGCGTAGCTTCTTTGTTCCAAACAATAAAATAACAATACCTAATACAATTGCTAACTGCCAAATGCTAATACCCATTTTGAATTCCTCAATAATTTAATCGTTGCCACACATTATTAATGCGCAGCCGTTTATTTTTCTCTTGAAGCTTTTTCTTCAAGCCCCGATAAACCAAAGCGTCTATCTAATTCCTTTAAAACATCATCAGGGTGCAAGCCCTGTTGCGCAAGCAACACCATCGTATGAAACCATAGATCTGCCGTTTCATAAATAATTTTATCGGCATCACCATCTTTTGCCGCCATCACTGTTTCAGTAGCCTCTTCACCTATTTTCTTTAAAATAGAATCGAGGCCTTTGCTATACAACTTAGCGACGTATGACGAGTCTGCATGCGCATTTTTTCGCTGTTCTAAAACATCTGCCAATTTTGTTAATGTATCACTCATTATAATTCTGCTAGCTCATACCTAATCAACACATCGAATAAAAAAGATCTAATAGATGTCTTGCGGATCTTTAATAACATCATCGGTAACCACCCACTCACCATTTTTAAACTCTCGATAAAAACAGCTTTCCCTACCTGTGTGACAAGCAATACCGCCTGTTTGCTCAATCTGCAGGGTAATAACATCGCCATCACAGTCTAAGCGTAAGGACTTTATCTTTTGCGTGTGCCCCGACTCTTCACCTTTATGCCATAACTTCTGCCGAGAACGCGAGTAATAGACCGCTTCATTCTTTGCAACGCTTAAACGCAAAGATTCACGGCTCATCCAGGCAAACATTAATACACGGCCTGTTTCAGCGTCCTGCGCTATGGCGGGCACCAGACCATCATCCGTCCATTTAATCTGATCTAACCAGTTTTCATTCATATCGGTCATTTTAACATAAGGCTGATTGTAGAGGTGCTATTTGCTCTCACTGCAAAAAGTGCTCTATAGACGAACTTCAATACCTTTGGAAGCCATATGCCGTTTAGCTTCTGCTACCGTGTACTCTGCAAAGTGAAATATACTCGCCGCAAGCACGGCATCCGCCTTACCCTGCAACACACCATCAGCCAAATGATCTAAATTACCTACACCACCCGATGCAATAACAGGCACATTTACCGCATCACTAATGGCCGCCGTTAACTCCAGATCAAAGCCTGTTTTGGTACCATCACGATCCATGCTGGTAAGCAATATTTCACCCGCACCGTACTCGTCCATTTTTCTGGCCCATTCTATGGCATCTAAACCCGTTGGCTTTCGCCCACCATGCGTAAAAATTTCCCAGCGATTTGGCTCGCCTTCTCCGCTTACTTTTTTTGCGTCAATGGCGACAACTATACATTGCGAACCCACTCGATCTGAGGCCTCTTTTACAAACTCAGGATTAAATACAGCGGCTGTATTAATGGCGACCTTGTCTGCACCGGCATTTAACATGCGGCGCACGTCATCAACCGTGCGTATGCCGCCGCCAACCGTCAATGGAATGAACACCTGCTCTGCCACCTGCTCTACAACATGGACGATGGTTTCGCGATCATCTGAGCTCGCGGTAATGTCCAGAAAGGTGATTTCATCCGCGCCTTCCTGATCATAACGACGCGCCACCTCTACGGGATCGCCCGCATCGCGTATATCAACAAACTGTACGCCTTTTACCACGCGACCATCGCGGACATCCAGGCAAGGAATAATTCGTTTTGCTAATGACATGTTTAGATTTAGCCCTGCACTTGCTCGTCGGCCCATTTCTGAGCGGCCGCAAAATCTAGCGTACCTTCATAAATTGCACGGCCTGTAATGGCGCCCATGATGCCTTCATCTTCAACCGCAGCCAGCGCTTTAATATCATCCATATTGGTAATACCACCGGATGCGATCACTGGAATATGTATGGCTTGCGCTAACTTAACCGTGGCTTCCACATTCACGCCCTGCATCATGCCATCGCGTGAGATATCGGTATAAATAATAGACTCCACACCATCTTCTTCAAAACGCTGCGCCATATCAATCACATCATGACGTGACACTTTAGACCAGCCTTCGGTAGCTACTTTGCCGTCTTTTGCATCTAAGCCAACAATGATATGGCCCGGAAAGCCCGCACAAATCTCACTTATAAAATGCGGATCTGTAACCGCTTTGGTACCGATAATCACATATTTCACACCGGCATCTAAATAGGTTTCAATGATTTCTGTATCTCGAACGCCACCACCGATTTGCACCGGCACGTCAGGATACGCCTCTACTATCTTGTGTACTACATCAGCATTAATCGGCTTGCCTTCAAAGGCACCATTCAAATCCACTAAGTGCAATCGACGACAACCGGCTTCTACCCACTTACCAGCCATCGCAACTGGATCATCGGAGAACACCGTATTATCTTCCATTATTCCTTGACGCAAGCGAACACATTGTCCATCTTTCAAATCAATAGCGGGTATGAGTAACATTTAACTAAGCACCTGTTTATTTATCGATAAAATTTATTAAAACTGAGCAAATGGTTACGCAATATTAATTACGCACCACTCCACTGTGAAAAGTTTTTCAGTAGCTGCAAACCATCCTGCGCACTCTTCTCTGGATGGCATTGCACTGCAAACACATTGTCTTTAGCAATCGCCGAGGTAAATTCAAGCCCATAATCCGTCGTCGCAGCAACCAGTTGCTTATCAAGCGGATCAATAAAGTAACTGTGCACAAAATAAAACCGGCTGTTGTTATGGATGCCTTGCCATAAGGGATGTTCGCCTGTGTGCTTTACTTCATTCCAGCCCATATGCGGTATCTTAAGCCTTTCACCTTGAGCACCTTTTAGGTCGTTACCGAAGAAACGCACATTGCCATCGTATAAGCCCAGGCAATCAGTACCACCGTTCTCTTCACTGTGGCCCAATAAAACCTGCATACCCATGCAAATACCTAAAAATGGTTTTTCTTTTGCCGCCGCCATTACCACTTGCTGCAAATCACGCTGCGCCAGCTCACGCATGCAATCACGCGCAGCCCCTTGCCCGGGAAACACAACACGATCGGCATTAGCGATGTCTTCAGCCTTTGACGAGATGATTACATGCTGGTTATCTGCCACATGTTCAATCGCTTTAGCAACTGAGCGTAAATTGCCCATGCCATAGTCAACAACAACAATTTGCGCCACTACAGGCTGCCTTTTGTAGATGGCATAACGCCTTGCATACGCTCATCTGCCGTTAGCGCCATGCGTAGCGCACGACCAAATGCCTTAAAAATGGTTTCTGCCACATGGTGTGCATTGCGGCCTCGAATAGAGTCGATATGCAGCGTTACTTTGGCGTGATTGGTAAATCCCTGGAAAAACTCAAAGAATAGGTCGACATCAAAGCCACCAATACTGGCACGCGGGAACTCCACGGGCATCTCTAAACCTGGCCTGCCTGAAAAGTCGATAACCACACGAGACAAGGCCTCATCCAATGGTACATAAGCGTGGCCATAACGCGTAATACCTTTCTTATCACCTACGGCAAGATCTACTGCCTGACCCAATGTAATACCGATATCTTCCACCGTGTGGTGCGCATCAATGTGTAAATCACCCCTGGCCTGCACATTCAAATCAATCAAGCCATGACGCGCTATTTGATCCATCATGTGATCTAAAAATGGGACCCCAGTATTAAACTCAGACTTACCTGTTCCATCTAAGTTAACTTCAACAGTAATCTGGGTCTCGAGAGTGTCACGAGCGACTTTCGCAGTGCGATCAGCCATTTATTTGAGTCTCCAATAATCGGGGTATATAAGAGCTATAGGATACACTGTAATACGCCTTGTTAAAACTATTGAGGCCACCATCTCCTATAAGATAAGGGCAAAAACCCTTAAATTTAAACCCGCCATAAAAAAGGCTGCACTCCTTGGAGTGCAGCCCCATAAATATCAGTACTTCCAGCTTTAGTGTACTAGCTATTTGGCTGGATTCTGCATATCGTATTTCGTGCGCGCAAAGTAGCAGTTGAGAAAGGCAGATGCTGCAAAAGCCAACCACAAAAACAAAAAACTAAAGGTATATGTTTTTATTCGAAACACCGCCTCATCAACCTCAAGCAATAAAGCAACCGCTATATCCGCAGGGTCAATAAAAGTAAAAACCAAAAACACTAGAAAACCCACCACCAGGGCATCCGTCCATAAAAAAGAAATTACGTTCTTACAACTTGGCCTGTTACCCATAACCGATCCCGCCCATTAAACCATTTAATTACGAAACATTTCAGGGCGCGCCAAGCAAACCCAAATAATATTTATAGAGAAATCTCTTAACTGCAATTAATAACCATAACTCTGACTTATGTCAATACATAAGGTTAAATTATATAGCAAAAAACTATTTTTTAGCCTTTATGTAACATAATGCACACAAAAGCCGAGCAATTACACATAAGAGTATCTTATAGCCAACCATTACAAGTCAATATAAACACCTATCAGTTAAAATGGTTGATTGAATTAACACAATACCTCCTTCACTTTTGCTCTGTACCACAATGGGTAAATTGTTAATTTAAACGAAAAGACTCAACTACTATGGACTGAAAGTCCATAGGTTGACGACAGAGGACTAAAAGTCCTCTCTTATACAATACCACTCACAATACATTTTATTAACTGCACTAAAATTTAATCAATTTGTAGGGTGGATCAAGCGCAGCGGATCCACCAGAATTGAGTCGTGATATAGGTGGATCCGCTACGCTTGATCCACCCTACTTTTCTTAAAAAGAGTTCAACTATCATTAATACATGTGTAGCAGCTAAAGCCTTGCACTAAAGTGCATAGTTTTAACTAGCGCCTTGGGACAATAAAATACATGACACAAAACTATGTTTGTAACCAGAATGTAACCGGCCCATCATTTAGCAGACTTACTTTCATCTCAGCGCCAAACTGCCCTGCCTGAACCTCACCTAAAATCTGCCTACTTTCCTGCACAACATAATCAAACCACTGATGCGCATCAACAGGTGCTGCGGCAGATGAAAAGCTCGGACGCATACCGCTATTGGTATCGGCCGCCAATGTAAATTGCGGTACCAGCAGCAACTCTCCCTGGATATTCTTCAAACTTAGATTCATCTTTCCAGCTTCATCTTCAAATACACGATAGCTCAAGATTTTATTTATCAGCTTGTTCGCTTTGGCCGCATCATCATACTTTTCCACACCAAGCAACACCAACAATCCCTGCTTAATACTCGCTATTTGCTCACCTTCCACCTCAACACTGGCCCGCGTAACTCTTTGCAACAATGCAATCATCTTCTAATTTCACTTTTTACGTTTAATGGTTTCGGCTATTGCCTGCGTCGCCTTCAATAAAGACCGTGTGATACCCGGCTCGACAACTGCATGTCCAGCATCTGCAATAATATTTAAATTAGCCTCAGGCCAGGCCCTGGCTAGCTCCCAGGCCTGCTCAACAGGGCAAATCACATCGTATCGGCCCTGCACTATATATGCAGGAATATGCCTAATCTTCTCTATATCAGCAATGATTTGATTAGGCCTCAGCCAACTATCATTAATGAAATAATGGCACTCAATACGCGCAATACTCAAGGCCGCGTGCGATGCCGAAAAACTACCCACAACAGACTCATCCGTTTGCAGCGTCGCTGTCATGCCTTCCCATACCGACCAGGCCTTAGCTGCACGTAATTTTTGCACCTCATTATCACCCGTGAGTTGACGGTAATACGCGCCAACCATATCCTCTCGCTCACTCTCAGGAATCGGCTGAATAAATTTTTCCCAATAATCGGGAAACAAGCTATTCGTACCTTGCTGATAAAACCACTGCACATCTTTATGTCTCGCTAAAAAAATACCCCGTAGAACTAAGCCACATACTTTTTCTGGATGCGCCTCTGCATACAAGAGCCCCAGGGTTGAGCCCCAGGAGCCGCCAAACACTACCCATTGCTCAATATGCAGATGCTTGCGAATAAGCTCGATATCAGCCACCAAATCCCAGGTCGTGTTATTCTCCAGACTTGCATGAGGTATAGATTTACCGCAGCCGCGCTGATCAAACAACACAATGCGATAAACAGCAGGATCAAAATATTGACGATGAAAAGGCGCACACCCCGTTCCCGGGCCTCCGTGCAGAAAGACCACAGGCAAACCATGTGGGTTGCCCGACTCCTCTACGTATAAAGTATGCAAATCATCTACCCGCAGATGATGGGTAACATAGGGTTTTAATGGCGGATGTAGCTCGATCATGATATCTCCTTTTAGTACCAGCAAAATAAGGACTACGCCGGGCAGGAATTTCCCTACATAAAACAATCTCAAATCCCTACATGAAGCTCCTTGTTCAGCTGATGGTGAAATTTAAGCCTCTTGCTCATAATACATCATGGATAAGGGACATGGCTTCAACAAGGACACAAGGATCGTTAGGACGTAGCAAGAAAGGATGCGCAAGGACAAGGAATCTAGGGAAGTGCAGAATATATACAGGAGTATATGAAAAAACGGAACTCGCTACAACGCCATATCAATCACCAGGGCAATGGAAGCCCAAAACCCGGCACGGAAGGCTGGGTTTTTTATTGCCTGTAATAAACTCACCGCAAATCATCCAATTAAACTTTGCAATTAACAACACAGTCTGTATCTTTGCGCCATGTCTGAATTTATCAATCCACCCAAAGGCTTATTGCGCCAAACAGGTCGCGCCCTAATGGACTTTAATATGATCCGCGAAGGCGATCGTATTTTACTCGGCCTATCTGGCGGCAAAGACTCTTTAGCGCTATTACATATTCTTTATCACTTCCAGCGACACGCACCTATTAAGTTTGAATTTGCCGCCATGACGGTCGACCCCATGGCGGGAGACTTCGACCCGTCACCCATGATTCCCTATTTAAAATCACTGGGCGTTGAATACCATTATCGCAAAGAGCCGATTATGGATATGGCAAAAGAGCATATGGGAAAACTGTCATACTGTGCTTTTTGCTCGCGCATTAAACGCGGCATCATGTACAGCACAGCGCGCGATAAGGGTTTTAATGTCATTGCCCTGGCACAACACTTAGATGACTTAGCCGAAAGCTTTATGATGTCTGCCTTCCATGGCGGCAAACTAAAAACCATGAAAGCACATTATGTAAATGATGACGGTGACTTAAGAATTATTCGACCACTGGTTTATGCCCGTGAAAACCAAACCCGCGAATTTTCTACCGATGAAAACTTACCGGTGATCCCTGACTCATGCCCCGCCTGTTTCTCGATGCCCACGCAGCGCCAGCATTTTAAAGAATTACTCGCCGCTGAAGAACAAGCCAATAAAACTTTATTTAAAAGTTTACTGAGCACTATGAAACCCTTAATGAGCGTAGGCCTGCCAGATTAATTTATAGACCCAAAATCACCTGCACGGTAATCTATAAACGCCTGTTTAATCTCCTCCTCTGTATTCATTACAAACGGCCCATAACGCGCTACTGGCTCATTAAATGGTTTACCCGCGATTAACAAAAAGCGACTCGCCTGTTTAGCCTGGAGCTTTAACTGACTACCATCACTTAATACCGCCAACTGTTCAGCCAATAATATATCGCTACCATGTTCCGCACAAATCATCAGCTCACCTTTCACCAAAAAAACAAAGGCATTATGCCCAGGCTCTATATTTTCAATGAACTCAGCTCCTTCAGCTAACTCCACATCCAGATATAGCGGTGATGACTCAATGTTTTTAACCATGCCTTTAACGCCACCCGCCGTAACGCCGGATATCACACGAATTTTTGTATGCTCATCACGCTGCTCAATCGCCATTTCATCTGGCTCAAATTCTTGATACCGTGGCTTAGACATTTTTTTATTTGCCGGCAAGTTTACCCACAACTGAAACCCATATAATAATCCCTCAATCTGTTCTGGCATTTCAGAATGCTCTATACCACTTGCCGCCGTCATCCACTGCACACCACCAGAACGAATAACGCCCTCATGCCCGGCACTATCCTTATGCCGCATAGCACCTTGCAATAAATAAGTGACGGTTTCAAAACCACGATGCGGATGAGGCGGAAACCCAGCGATATAATCATCTGGATTGTCAGAGCGAAAGGCATCTAATAATAAAAAAGGATCCAGCATATCCAGCTCAGGTGACGCTATATAACGACGTAACCGTACGCCAGCACCATCCGATGTCTCAGATCCCAGCACGACCTTGTGAATGCTGCGCCATCGATTCGTCATAAATTTCTCCCAACATTAATCAGTATGAACAATAACCACAGCAGCACATTGAATATAAGAGTACATCAATATGGAAAAACACTACAAATAGAACTAAAACTACATACAGAACTCTTTTATTTTCACACTCATCCCACAAGAGGTACTAACCATGAGTGAATACAGGTATTTGCTCATTATAGGCATATTCCTATGGGCCCTGTTAGGCTACTCAGCTTATTATGAATCAACAGTCCCGTTATATGCTTTTTCAGCCTACTTGATATTTGAAGCCCTGACAAATTTACGACTTACCAGCCTCTTAAAACGCTTTAATAAACCTCAGGGCACCACCCAATACGCACCTAAAAGCAATCACGAATCACGGCTCAATGAAATTGAAGCTGGCAGGGTCTTCAGGATAATTATTGCCGCTTTAATATACGCATCTATCGCCCTACTACCTGATTTATTATGGTTTATGCCCTGGTTCATTGCAGGCATGTTGATTATGGCAGGCATCACCAATATTTGCCCCATGCACATGTTTCTAAGATGGGCCGGGTTAAAATAATGAAGCGCAAAAACAAACTCAAAAAAAACTTAACCGGTAACTGGAATGGAAGCATAGCCATTAAAATAACGGCCGTTACGATATGGGCAATACTTGTATTATCATTTTTAATTATCACGCCATTCATTTCGGAATTTGAAGAATCAACTTTAAAAGAATTTACCTGGCAACAACATCAGGTTGAAACAGCTATTAAAAAACTATATGCGACCATACCAAACGAAAAAAAAATAAACAAAGAACTTGATAAGCTAATAAAGCAGTTCGACATATTGTATATAGACCTTTTTGATAAAAACAAACATTTTGAAAGGGGAACCAGTTCTCCAGACAACCACCCTTTATCATCAAATATTAGCGCCTACACCCTAAACCACCAACTGTATATCGAGTTTCCGTCTTTGCGTAAAAGCATAAACATGCAACGCCTTACAATCGGCAGCGCCGTTGTTGGGTTTTCCGTTTTTTTTAGCCTGTTCCTCTTCTTATTAAATAGAAAAATTATTCACGAGCCATTCAATTCTATAAAGAATCTAACTCAAAGAATCTCTCATGGTGAAAATGAATTAAGGTTCGATACCGAACGGACAGATGAGTTCGGTATTGTTTCAAAATTTTTAAACGACATGTTAGACACCATCAAACAGAATCAGGCAGAACTAGAAATAAAAAATAGAAAACTTACCGCCGAAATAAGACAAAGAGAGGAAGCATTAGCCGCCACTCAACAGAAAAGCAATTTCCTGGCCAACATGAGCCACGAAATAAGGACGCCGCTCGCTTCAATAATTGGGTACAGTGAACGTATCCGCTTTGGAAAAGCGAAAGACAAAAACGACGAAATCCGCATGCTTAACATCGTATTAGAGAACAGTAAGCACCTGTTAAACTTAATCAACGATATTTTAGACCTGTCAAAGGTCGAGGCAAACAAACTTAACATCGAAAAAAATGAGTTCTCGATTTTAAAAGTTATTGAACATGTTAGAAAATTACTCAACGAAAGAGCCCTCGAAAAAAACATTAAATTTAACATAAACTATCAACTCCCCATTCCCGAAAAAATAATAAATGACTCTATTAGAACGAAACAAATCATTATAAATCTTGCCAGTAATGCAATAAGATTTACCCACAATGGAAAAGTAGAGATCAACGTTACCTATGATGCCATAAGCGATTTATTATCTATTTGCGTAATTGATTCTGGCATAGGCATGAACGAGACTGAGCTGCAAAAATTATTCATGCCTTTTTCCCAGGCCAATGCATCAATTAGCCCTAAATTTGGCGGCACAGGATTAGGCCTAACTATATCAAAACGCCTTGCAGAACTGATGCACGGCGACATTACAGCACAAAGTATTAAAGGCTTGGGCAGCCGATTTACTTGCCTAATAAAAGCGGGGTACGTGAGCGGTGAAAAAATGATAACCGAGCTATCCAAAAAAGATCTCGAGATATCTGAATATGAAAGACCTGTTACCGATATTATGTTGTCTGGAAAATTGCTATTAATTGAAGACACTTTTGAGATACAACAACTGGTTAAATCATATCTTGAGGATTATGGGATAGAAATTGACACCGCTAATAATGGGGAAATAGGCCTCGATCTCGCACTAAAAAATAATTACGACCTTATACTTATGGACATACAAATGCCCATAATGGACGGCAGGGAAGCTATTCAAAAACTTAGGCAGGCTAACTACACCAAGCCCGTATTTGCACTCACCGCTGACGCGATAACAGAACACACTGATGAATTCATAAATCTCGGATTCACTAAAGCACTAACCAAACCCATAGTTATTAACGATCTAATCAAGAGCATCAAAGAATACATACCGCTATCAACTGACTGCTCGGAAAAGGAAGTTATCACTAACAAAAGCAGCAACATTGTGCCGCACACGTTAGCTAACAAGCATGGCAGTGACGACCTATCTGACCTGACAGAAAAATACAGAAAACAATTACCCGCACATATAAGAGATCTGAAATCCCTCATTCATGACAACAAGCTAGATGAAGCGCTCGCAATACTGCATAAATTTAAAGGCGTTGGTGGTAGTCTGGGGCTTCCTGAGATAACAGACACAGCTGGTATAATCGCTAACTATCTAAAAAATGGAAATCTGGATGAAACCTATAAGTGTTTAGCTATATTAGAAATGGAGTACCCCATTGTCAATCCGCAAACAAAAACCTCGTAGACACTCGCCCCTCTTAAGATATATTGTAATTAATATATTTTTTGTTCATTAGCTGGTCGCGTTTTAAACAGCTTCATTGTCCAGAAATATTGAGACGGACATATTCGAATAATATCTTCCAGTGCCTGGTTCATGATAACGGTATTTTCATAATCATTATCACGGGGAAAATCTTTTAACGCGGGTAGAACATTAATAATATAACGATACGTTTCCTTATCGTAACAGGCAATAGTTGGCAACACATCTGCCTGACATGTTTTAGACAGCCGCCCTAACACCGGAACCGTGGCTTTTTCTACACCAAAAAATGGTGCAAATATTGACTTGTTTTTACCTAAATCTTCATCTGGCAAATAAAACATCGTGCAACCTGCACGCACATCTTTAATAATGGGCCGCAGACCTGCATCACGCGTATAAATGAATGTTCCATGCCTCTTCCTGCCTTTTGCCACAAACCAATCTACTAATTTGTTTTTCATAGGATTAAATGGGCCACTCAATGGGTAGCGCATAGTCGTCGCAGAAACCGCCGTCTCCAGTCCCAAACTATGCGCCGCCATAAAAATAACACCACGCCCTCTATTACGTGACTGCTCTATATGTTCCTGGCCTTTAATGACTATACGTTTCTCTAAAATAGACTTTGGCGCCCACCAGATTAAACCATAATGCAGTATACTGCGCGCCTGATGCCTGAAATTAACACGGATTAGTTCTTTTTTTTCTTCATCACTTATTTCAGGAAAGCACAACTCAATATTCTTACGCGCTATACGTCGACGCTTGGAATTAATATTTCTTACCAGGTCGCCCAACTTATTCGCCAGGGCATCCTGCATTGCGGGTGATAAATATGAAATCAGCCATATAAATAAAACGCCTAGCCAGGTAAACCAATACACAGGCTTTAAATAACTCAACTTGAAGCTCGTGTCATAAGCCAAGGCACTTTTACCTGCTTCATTTTTTATTTGTTTGTTTGTCATTTTTGCGACACAAAAAAAACTTGATCCGCAATCACATTGTTTTTTCCTGTAGAAGAGCAGTCTTCACGGTATGACAACAATTGCATATTCGAGAATACTTCTAACAGCTCACCTCGGCGTAAACGAAATGCGCTGCGCGATGACCCTATGCCATTTAATGGCTCACCACTAAATGTTTGATAGAACAACACACCGCCTGGTTTTAATAATTTATACAATATTGGCAACGACTCACGGTGTAAAAAAAAGGATACGACAATTACATCAAATTCACCCTTTAACTTATCTACACTATTTTCTAAATCCATTTTTTCTGCATGCAGCGATAACTGTTTTTCATGCGCATAAGCATTAACTTTATTAACTGCTATATCAGACAAATCCCACGCACTTACTTCAAATCCTTGCTGCGCCAAAAACACACCGTTTCCTGACAAGCCACTGGCATAATCCAATGCGTTTCCACACGACGGCAACAAACGTTGATTATCTAAAAGCACGCGCGCAGGCACACTTTCCGCAACAGATTTATCCTGGTAAATTAAATTCCAGTCTGCCATTACTTTCTCCAGAAAGCGGGCGTTAACAAGACCAGCAAAGTAAAAATTTCAAGTCGACCCAGGATCATACCGAAGCTTAAAACCCATTTAGAGAAGTCATTGATGCCGGCATAATTAGACGCTACATCACCTAAGCCTGGGCCCAAATTATTAAGCGTGGCCGTTACTGCGGAAAAAGAAGTGATTTGATCTAAGCCACTCGCCATTAATAACAGCATCATCACAACAAATACCGCTACATAAGTTGCAAAGAAACCCCAAACCGCATCAATAACGGTATCTGCAACAGGCTTCTTACCTATCTTTACGGTCACTATAGCGTTAGGGTGAATTAAGCGAGTCATCTCTCGCATGCCTTGCTTTAGCAACAGTACGACACGTATCACTTTCATACCGCCACCGGTTGAACCGGCACAGCCACCTATAAAGCTGGTAAACAATAACAACACGGGTAAAAAGCTCGGCCATAAATAATATTCTGATGCCGAAAATCCCGTTGTAGTACCTATCGACACCACATGAAAAACACCTTGCAATAACGACTCGCCAAAACCACTAGTAGCCTGTGAAAATTGTAAATACGATACTGTGATTATAGAAACTAAAAGCAAAACACCGAAATAAACCTTGAACTCCGTATCCCTTAAATAGGTTTTTATTTTCCAACTTCTAAACGCCACAAAGTGCAACGCAAAATTAACACCACCTAAAAACATGAATACAATAGCCACCATATCGATAGCGGCATTATTAAAATATCCCATGCTCTCATCATGCGTAGAGAAGCCACCAATAGCCACTGTTGAAAAACTATGCGATACCGCATCAAACAAATTCATCCCTGCAATCCAATAAGCTAGCGCACAGCCAATCGTTAAGCTCAAGTATATATACCAAAGCGCCTTGGCCGTTTCGGTAATACGTGGCGTTAACTTATTATCTTTAATTGGACCTGGCGTTTCTGCTTTATACAATTGCATACCACCGATACCCAGCATGGGCAAAACAGCAACTGCTAAAACGATAATACCCATACCGCCTAACCACTGAAGCTCTTGTCGATAAAATAAAATTGCGTGCGGCAAGGTATCAAGCCCTGTTAATACTGTTGCACCTGTCGTCGTCAGTCCTGAAACGGATTCAAAAAATGCGTCGGTGATTGATATATCCAGTTGCTCACTCAGCATCAAAGGTAGCGCGCCCGATGCGCTCAATACAAACCAAAACATCACCACGACAATAAAGCCATCTCGCAAGCGTAAATCTTGTTTAATGTTTTTCACCGGCAACCAGAGAACAACGCCTGCACTTAGCAGCAACAAATAGGAAGTTAAAAATGAATCGAACGTACCTTCTTGATATATCAAGTCGATCATCATGGGCGGCAATAATGTAAAACTAAAGAGCATTAACAAAATACCGGTGATACGCTGAATGACAGTGAAATGCAAAGAATGCGCCCTAAATGAAAGTTATACCCACCTGAAACAGGCGCTCTACATCGTGAATTTTTTTCTTATCAATTAAAAATAAGACTACATGGTCTTCTGATTGAATAATCGTATCGTGATGCGCAATAATGACTTGATCACCTCGCACGATTGCTCCAATTGTTGTACCTTCAGGCAATTTAATCTCTTCGATCTTACGACCAATTACTTTTGAATTTTTATTGTCACCATGTGCAACTGCTTCAATGGCTTCTGCCGCACCCCGACGTAATGAGTGAACCGCAACAATATCACCTCGTCGCACATGCGTAAGCAATGCACCTATAGTCACTTGCTCAGGTGAAATGGCTACATCGATGGCCTCCTGATTTTCCATCAAATCTACATATGCTGGGCGATTGATTAACGACATGGTTTTACGCGTACCTAAACGCTTCGCCAACATCGCCGATAAAATATTTGCTTCGTCATCATTAGTAACAGAGCAGAACACATCCATACTGTCGATATTTTCTTCCAGCAATAATTCTTTGTCTGCAGAGTCACCTAATAGAACCACTGAATTATTTAATGATTGAGACAGCTCAGCGGCACGCGCTGGGTCACGCTCTACAATTTTTACTTGATGGCGTTTTTCTAAACGCTCAGCCAGTCGTTTACCAATGTTCCCACCACCCGCAATAATAATCCGTTTATTGCGTTTACCTAATTTGCGCAGTTCTCGAATAACCACGCGTATATCTTCACGCGCCGCAATAAAGAAAACCTCATCACCCGCTTCTATAACGGTATGGCCCCTTGGAATCATCGCGCGACCACGACGATAAATAGCCGCTACTCGCGTCTCTGTTCCGGGTGTATGTTTAGGTAATTCGCTCAGTTGATGGCCTACTAACGGACCACCATAATATGCGCGCAGGCCAACCAGCACGACACGTCCATCGGCAAAGTCGAGCACCTGAAGTGCGCCCGGATACTCAATAATATTGAAAATATAATTGGTGACTATTTCTTCTGGGCTGATGATAACGTCGACGGGAATCGCATTACCGCGAAATAACTCGCTGTGTTTTAAATATTCTGCAGAGCGAATACGTGCGATTTTGGTCGGTGTGTGATGCAATGTCCATGCGACCTGGCAGGCCGTCATATTGACTTCATCGCTGTTGGTAACAGCAATCAGCATATCAACATCTTCAATGCCAGCCTGCTCCAGTATATTGGGATGCGCAGCATTACCGACGACTGTTTGTATGTCGAGACGATCGCGTAGCTCATTCAACACTTCAGACCGGTGATCTACCAGGGTAATATCATTGGATTCAGATGATAGATTAGAGGCTACAGATGAACCTACTTGACCAGCACCTAAAATCAGAATTTTCATATCGAATACTATGGGTTAACTATTTCGCGAAGTTTACGCTTATTCGACGCTCTTTTGTAGTAAAGCATAATAAAAACCATCATTAGTCTGCGCCGTTGGAAATAACTGAATGCCGAGTGAGGCCGCAACTGGTTTTTTCCCTGCCACTACAGAGCTTGCAGCCAATGCATCAACCAGACATGCATCTTTAACTCTCTCTAAAAACCACGCTATCTGATTTTCATTTTCAGCTTTAAACACCGAGCACGTTGCATACAACAAACGACCGCCGGGCTTTAATAAACGCCAGTTTTTTAATAAAATTTCACGCTGCGTTTGCTGCAAAATTTCAATATCATCATCTCGGCGCAAATGCTTAATATCGGGGTGTCGTCGAATCACCCCACTTGCGGAACAGGGTACATCCAATAAAATTTTATCGAACGGCTCACCATCCCACCATTCTTCCGTAGCGATTGCGTCTGCCGCAATCAGTTCCGGCTTAAAACCCAGGCGCTGACAATTTTCATGCACTCTCTCTAAGCGGCTTTGCGAAATATCCAGAGCTGTTATTTGTATGTCTGGCTGTAGCTCAAACAGATGTGCGGTTTTACCACCAGGTGCCGCACAGGCATCTAAAATACGATCCCCCGCCGCAGGTTGCAATATCTGCGCAGCCCATTGCGCACCGGCATCCTGCACCGAAAACCAGCCTTCTTCAAAGCCAGGCAGCTGCTTTACATCTCTTGCTTCATCCAATATTAACGCTGCAGGCGCATCCGCTAACTTTGCTGAGTTTATATCGCAAGCACTCAATACCTCTCTGTAATCATCCGTTGATTTTTTTTGCTGATTAACACGTAGCGTCATCGGCGCCTGCTGATTGTTCGCTAACAGAATTTCACGCCAACACTCTGGCCAGTCATTTTTCAGGCGATCAATTATCCATTGCGGATGCGAATATTGGGCCTCATCTGTTTGTTGAGTAATTTTGGCTTCAACATCAACTAACTCACGTTCCGCTGCTGCTTCCTGCTGGCGAATAAAGTTGCGTAACACCGCGTTCACCATGCTTGCAGCCCATTGTTTTTTCGACTTACGGATATACTTAACGGCACCATCGACCACCGCATAATCTGGCACACGCATATACTGGATTTGATAAAGCGCCATCAACATCACCAATTGCACATCGAGGTCTTTTACTTTTAGAGACTTTTTCATCAATGGCTTCAGCTGTGCTTCTAGCTGCTGATAAAAACGTAATACACCAAAACTAATCATCCGTGCAAAGGCCGCATCTCTCGGCAACAAATGCTCTCCAAGGTGAGCCAGCATACTTAGAGACTGCCCATCTCTTAATACCGCCAGCAACATATTTAAGGCCACCTTACGTGACTGCTGCGAGGCCTCTACTGGCTGAGATGATGATTTTTTATTTTTTGACATGAAATACTTTTTAGAAGATTAATCAAGAAGGCAACATTATCCTAACTGCATGCCCGAAATATCATTTGCATTAACAAAGGCAGGAACATCCATGGGTTTTTTGCCTGGCATTTGAATTTTCATTAGGCGTAACACACCATCACCCGTCGCCACATCAATACCCTGCTTATCACAATGAAGCACCTTGCCCGGCGGCGCATTCCCAACAACTCTATCCGTTAGTTGAGCTTGCCAAATACGCATCATTTGCGGCGTGCCGTCCTGCTTTAGGTCAATGGGTGTTTGTGCCACGGGCCAGGCATTAAACGCATTTACCTGCGCTTTAATTTCACGCGCCGACTTAGCCCAGTCAATGATGGCCTCAGCCTTCTGCAGCTTTTCTGCATAGTTCGCCAGGCTATCATCCTGTTTTTCAGCTTGCAGCGCCCCGTTGGCAATCGCTGGTAATATTTCCATTAAGGCCTCGGCACCCATAATAGATAACCGATCATGCAAGCTCGAGCCCGTGTCGTCATCGGTAATAGGGCAGGTTTTTTTCAGCAACATGTCACCGGTATCTAAACCAACGTCCATTTGCATAATGGTAATACCCGTTTCTGCATCACCCGCTAAAATAGACCGCTGTATTGGCGCCGCTCCCCGCCAGCGCGGCAGTAATGAGGCATGGATATTAAAACAACCCAAACGCGGCGCATCCAGAATCGCTTTAGGTAAAATAATGCCATACGCCACAACCACCATTAAGTCCGCCTGCAAATCAATGAGCGGCTGCTGATCTTCTGCTTGACGTAATTTTTCAGGTTGATATACGGGGATATCATATTCTAGCGCACAGGCCTTTACTGGGCCTGGGGTTAATTTACGGCCTCGACCCGCCGGACGATCGGGCTGTGTATATACCGCCACCACGTCATGTGGCGAATCAATCAAAGCCTTTAATGGCGGCACGGAGAACTCTGGTGTACCGGCAAAAATAATTTTTAAGGGCTGCTCACTCACTACATTACGTCCGCTTTAAGTTGTTTTTCTAGCTTCTTTTTAATGCGGTTACGCTTCATCGCCGATAAATAGTCCACAAACAACTTTCCGTTCAAATGGTCGATCTCATGCTGAATGCAGACCGCCAATAACTCATCTGCATCAAATTTAATTTTTTCACCGTCTCGATTCAACGCCTCAACCTTGATTCGATCGGCCCGTTCAACAGTTTCATAAACACCCGGCACAGACAAGCAGCCCTCTTCGTGATGTTCTATACCGTCTTTAGCTAAAATAAGCGGATTAATCAGGCATAACGGCTGATCTTTTTCTCTTGAAATATCAATCACCACTATACGCTGATGCACATTAACCTGTGTCGCCGCCAAACCAATACCCGGTGCCTCGTACATGGTTTCAAACATATCATCCACTAATTGTCGGGTTTCATCCGTTACCACTTCGACAGGCTTTGCCTTAATGCGTAAACGTTCATCGGGAAACTTTAAAATATCCAACAGAGGCATAATTACTACCTTTCACTCTACGTATCTACAATATTTGTGAAGTTTAACCACCAAATTGATAAATTATTAGCTATTATCAATTACTAGGCAAACTTACTTCATTAATTCAAGTTTATCAGCTAAACTCTTGAAACCACGGACAAATATGGGGATTCATACCTTGGAAATCAAAGCGCTCAAGTTCAGTTTTGGACAGATTGCACTGTTAACTTTATCGGCCGTATTTTTGTCCGGCTGCTCTAGCACAACGCCCAAACCAGACGACACAACGGCGGAAGTTCAAGCTTTTGAGCCTCAAGCAGGCAGTATTGAGTCTGTGGTTCAAGCAAACACTGACTACACGCCAGCGCCTGCAAGCTCTCAGAGCATTCAGTTGACGGCTAATCACCCCCGTGAGTATACCGTGAAAAAGGGTGATACGCTTTGGGATATTGCCAGTCTTTTTTTAAAAGACCCGTGGTACTGGCCAGAAATTTGGCAACGTAATCCGCAAGTTGCAAACCCTCATCTCATTTATCCTGGTGATATTTTAATGCTGGTTTATGTAGATGGCCGACCACAAATTCAACTTGCACGCCCTGAAAATGGCGTAGTGAGACGGCAAATCGGAGAGAAGCTTGTAAAACTAAGCCCCAGCATACATCGCCAGAGCTTAAACGAAGCAATACCCAGCATCCCAGCTGATGCGGTTCGTCAATTTCTGACTCGCCCTAGAATTGTCACCACCGAGGAATGGGATCACGCACCCTATATAGTCGGCAGCGATGATGCCCACCTTATAATGGGTGCCAATAATAAAATTTACATCCGCGGCGAACTAGATAAAGAGCGTATTCGCTACAGTATTTTCCGCAAAGGTGACCGCCTGGCAGACCCTGAGACGGATGAACTACTGGGTCATGAAGTCATTTTTGCTGGCGAGGCGCGCATTAGCAAGTATGGCAGCCCTTCTACGGGCATACTTATAAGCACATCACGCGAAGTACTCATCGGTGATCGATTGCTACCCACCGATAAAAGCGCAATTGATCAACAATACTTCCCTCACCTACCTGAAGATTTTGTAGACGGTACGGTTATTTCACTATTTGATGCCATTTCATCTATAGCAAAATACCAAATAGCGGTGATCAACCGCGGCAGCAATGACAAGATGGAAGTAGGGCACTTATTAGCATCATACCAAACCGGGGGTTATGCCCGTGACCGTTTTCTTGATCGCTCCAGCATAAGACGCGGTGATGATACGAAGCTAGATATACTGTTACCAGATGAACGCAGCGGCATTATAATGCTATTTAAAGTATTCGATAAAGTAAGCTATGGCCTGGTACTTAAGTCAACTCGCGCCATTAAAAAGGGCGATAAAGTCGAAAAGCCTAGATAAGCCCTGAATCAATATCTTTAAGTAAAAGCAGTACAATAAGGCTGGCTACCTAATCACCAGGTGCCAGCTTTATATTTTATAAGCATTTATTTTGCCCTCTCGCAGCATCTTTTCCGCTGGCTCAAATAATTCTGTTTGCCTTTCTAAATTCAGTGCTTTTAAACTTCATCCAACACACCGATAAAACATAGGCATTAAAATGGACACGCATTCAACGGAAGAACTTTACAATCGACTACGCCTCGTCCGAGGTAACTTGCCACCCAGCGTACTATTCAATCTGCTCGAATCGTTTAATTCGACAGCCGCAATTTTCAATGCACCTGCCCAACAACTGCAAAGCGCCGGATTAAGCGACGAACAGATTGATCGCCTACAAAATATTGCCCCCGCAGATGTAGAGCGCGACCTCGCCTGGCTAGACAATACAGGGCATGGCATCCTGTTTTACGACGACCCTGCATACCCACAAAAATTACTCGAAATTAACGACCCTGCCTACGCACTCTTTTATATAGGCGATGCAGATTATCTCCAGCAACCGCAACTCGCCATCGTGGGTAGCCGCTCACCTAGCGCCAGCGGCAAACAGATAGCCGAAGATTTTGCCCAGCATTTATCTAACGCAGGCATCACTATTACCAGTGGCCTCGCCTATGGTATAGATGCCGCCAGCCACAAAGGCGCACTCAAAGGCACAGCCGGCAGTGTTGCGGTTGTTGCCAATGGCTTACACAATATATACCCCAAACAAAACACCGCTTTAGCACAAAGCATTTCGCAGAATGGCTGCATTGTTAGCGAGTCACCCGTGGGTATTGAGCCGCATAAAGGGTTGTTTCCACGCCGCAATAGAATTATTAGCGGATTAAGTCTTGGCACCCTGGTGGTAGAAGCCGCTATACAAAGTGGCTCACTCATTACTAGCCGCCATGCAATGGAGCAAGGCCGTGAAGTTTTTGCGATTCCTGGTTCTATCCATAACCCCTTATCTAAAGGCTGTCATATGCTCATTAAATCAGGCGCAAAACTAGTAGAAGCTGCCTCAGATATACTCGAAGAATTGTTACCACTGGTAAATTCCAATTCAATTCGCCATACTAGCCCCGCAGAAAACGAACAAATAGCGCAAGAAGAATCACATATTGAGCTTGATTCCAGCTACCAAATGCTGCTAAAACACATGGAATATGAACCAGTAGCTATTGACGAACTGGTAGAACGCAGTAATCTTGGCGTATCGGAAATTGCCTCCATGCTGCTAATTTTGGAACTACAGGGCCATGTAGTCTCGCAAAGTGGGCGCTATTCTCGCACTAACACCAATGATGCGAGTTAATAGGCGCGCACTAAAAGCAAAATAGTAAGTGTATACATAGAACATGTGTACACGAGTTTAGATTTAAGAGAGTTATATGAAACAAAATGTTATTGATGTTTTGATGTATTTGTTTGAAAACATCATTGCCGGTGAAAGTATGGTTTATCCGGATAGTGAACACGAACATATGTTCGATCGCTTAGAAGATTTAGGCTTCCCACCTAATGAAATTCTTTTAGCCTTTGACTGGTTAGAAGACTTAGCCGACATTCATTCTGCAGAGTTAAGCAATACTGGCACTGAACAAGTGATTAACACGCATTCAGTAAGGGTATATAGCACGCTTGAGAAGTATTTATTAGAACCCGAATGCATCAGCTTTTTAATGCACCTGGAACAAAACCAGGTTATCTCACCCGCCAGTCGTGAGATTATTTTAGATCGTGTGACCGCACTGGATGTCGAACTGGGATTAGAACAACTGAAGTGGATAGTAATGATCGTTTTATACAGCCAGCCAGGTGAGGAAACTGCCTACGCGTGGATGGAAAACATGGTGTTCGACGACAATCTAAGCTATATGCAGTAATTGATTCACTCAAAACACAAATACAACAACAATAAAAATTGTTTACGAGCAAAAGTTAATACATGAGTAATAGCCTGCTAATTGTAGAGTCACCCGCCAAAGCCAAAACCATCAAAAAATACCTCGGCAAGGGTTTTGAAGTACTCGCCTCATATGGTCACGTACGTGACCTGATCCCCAAAACCGGCGCCATTGACCCCGATAATGGTTTCGCGATGAAATATCAACTCATCGAAAAAAATGAAAAACATGTCGCCGCCATTAAGAAGGCACTCAACAAAGCAGACACCCTGTATCTCGCGACCGATTTGGATCGCGAGGGAGAGGCCATTTCGTGGCACTTATATGAACTGCTTAAAGAAGATGGTTATCTCGAAGGCAAAACCGTACACCGCATTGCCTTCAATGAAATCACCAAACGCGCACTAAAAGAAGCTGTTGCTTCACCCCGTGAACTTTCTATGCCGATGGTGAATGCACAGCAAGCACGTCGCGCACTCGACTACCTGGTTGGCTTTAACCTGTCTCCATTACTGTGGAAAAAAGTACAGCGCGGTTTATCTGCTGGCCGTGTACAAAGCCCTGCTCTGCGCATGATTGTTTCACGTGAAGAAGCCATCGAAGCATTTGATCCTAAAGAATACTGGACGATTGAGGCCAACACCGAAAAAGTCGGCAAAATAATCAACAGCAAATTGCGCCTTTATAAAAATGCAAAGGTTGAGCAATTTACGATAAACAATGCCGAGCTAGCCGCCGAAGCCGAAAGCACCTTAAATAAAGCCGCTAACGGTAAGCTCGTTGTTAGCAAGGTAGAAAAGAAACAACGCAAGCGCAATCCGTCTGCACCGTTTACCACATCTACACTGCAACAGGAATCTGCAAGAAAATTACGCTTCACTACACAGCGCACCATGCGTATTGCACAGCAATTGTATGAAGGTATTGACATTGGTGGTGAAACCGTCGGTTTAATCACCTATATGCGTACCGATTCACTGATGCTCTCACAAGATGCATTGGCTGAACTGCGCGATTTAATTAGCGAACGCTACGGCAAAGAAAATCTGCCAGAAGAAGCGCGTGTATTTAAAAACAAATCTAAAAATGCACAAGAGGCGCACGAAGCTTGTCGTCCAACATCTGCATTCCATACACCAGAAAAAATTAAGAGCCATTTAACACCCGACCAACACAAGCTGTATGAGCTTATCTGGAAGCGTACCGTCGCCTGCCAAATGATTCATGCAACACTAGATACCGTTGCAGTTGATTTACAATGCGGCGAAGGGCACCTATTCCGCGCCAATGGTTCTACCATAAAACACCCCGGCTTTATGACAGTGTATATGGAAGGACAGGATGACGATAAAGAAACCGACAAAGATGAAAGTGACGACAAAAACACTGACGATGATGAAAAGCTTTTACCACCCTTAGAAGAAGGCGAAGAATTAAAACTACTCGACATCGTAACAGACCAGCACTTTACAGAACCACCACCACGCTTCTCTGAAGCAAGCCTGGTAAAAGCCTTAGAAGAACACGGCATTGGCCGACCTTCAACTTATGCGAGTATTATTTCTACGCTGCAAAATCGTGAATATGTAGAAATAGAAAACCGTCGTTTCACGCCTACAGACATGGGCCGTATTGTAAGTGGCTTTTTATCTAAATACTTTACTACCTATGTCGATTACGATTTCACCGCACGTTTAGAAGATGAGTTAGATGCGATCTCGCGTGGTGAGGAAGACTGGGTTCCATTAATGGAAAATTTCTGGACCCCGTTTATTAAACAAGTTGAAGACATCGATGAAAACGTCAGCCGAGCGGATGTTGCACAAAGCCGTGATGTCGGTATCGATAAAGCCTCTGGCAAACCGATTACTGTTCGCATGGGACCTTACGGTGCTTTCGCACAAATTGGCGATAAAGACGATGAAGAAAAACCACTGTTTGCCAGTTTAAAACCCGGGCAGAAAATGATAGACATAAACATGGACAATGTTTATGACTTATTCGTATTGCCACGTGTATTAGGCACCACAGATGAAGGCGAAGAAGTTTCTTCCAATGTGGGTCGCTTTGGCCCCTATATTAAGTTTGGAAAATTCTTCGTATCTATTCGTAAAGAATTCCAGGAAAAAGGTATCGACCCGTATAACATCGATTTTGAAACTGCGATGATACTGGTAAAGGAAAAGAAAGAGTTCGAGGCCAACAAATACATTAAAACGTTTGAGAACTCTGAAATTCAAGTACTTAACGGACGTTATGGTCCCTACATTACCGATGGCAATAAAAATGCCAAAATACCAAAAGATCGTGAACCAGAAAGCCTAAGTTTAGCCGAGTGCGAAGCCTTAATTGAGGCTGCACCGGAACGCAAAGGCAAAAAGAAAAAAGTCGCCGCGAAAAAGAAAGTTGCTAAGAAAAAAGTCACAAAGAAAAAGACAGCTAAAAAGAAGGTTGCAAAAAAGAAAGCCGCACCAAAGAAAAAGGCTACAACTAAAAAGGCAACTGCAAAAAAAGAAGGCTGATAGCAAATGCTAAACCTCGACAACTCAGAGGTTTAGCTCTCCGCAAACTCAAATCATAAAACACACAAGGCCATACATCTATGATGCCTTCCCGCTTTCAAATTAGAGCCGCCGCTAAAGCCATAAAAAACCAGGGCGTCATCGCGTACCCCACCGAATCAGTTTTTGGTTTAGGCTGTTTACCGCTGTCTGAATCTGCAGTTACAAAACTGCTTCAACTTAAACGTCGCCCGGCTGAAAAAGGTCTTATTCTAATTGCCAGCAAACTGGAACAGTTAGAACACTTCACTGTTCTTAGCGATCAAGATAGAGAACAAATAAACACACAAAACACACCAATTACATGGCTGGTTAACAAGTCTAGCCTTACACCCGAGTGGATTAGCGGCAAATATAAGAAAGTAGCCGTAAGGGTAAGCACACACCCAGTAGTTAAGGCATTATGCGATGAGGTGGGTGGCGCAATTGTTTCAACTAGCGCAAATACATCTACTGCCAAAGCAGCAAGCAGCGCATTACAAGTTAGGCGATATTTCCCCGTAGAGCTGGATTATTATTTAATGGGTGAGACGGGAGATGTTGTTGCGGCTACGCCTATTATTGACATTGAGACTATGCAGGTTATTCGTGATTGATTTTTTCTTTGGCAAAGTAATCACCCGCAATTTATTACTAACATCCTGTTCGTTGAGTACTGAGGACTAAAAGTCCTCTCTTACGAAATTCACTACCCGGTTTAATAACCACACTATAATTCAATCAATCTGTAGACTGCATAGTTTTAACTAGCGCCCTGAGACAATAAACACGCAGGCGCATAAAAACAAACCGATCACTATTCAATGCCCGATTTATGTCCACCTCACCAACAAAAAAGTGAAGGCTAATTTTTAACTAGATTTTTTCACGAAAGGCGTAACACCATGTGCCGAGAGACCATCGTTTGTTCACGCGGCCAGCACTTATAACAATTGACTTAATTAAGTCATAACACCTGGGCGGAATTCTTTAGAAGGGCCTCGATTTCCACCACCCTGCTTGCCTGGGCCTTTTTGATGCGACAACTTAACATTCTTTGCCACTAAACCCTGCTTGCCCGGATGGCATTCAAATTCAACCGTAGCACCTACTTTTAAAAACTGGCAGTTAGTTAAGTCCGCTTTACGCACCATAATGTCTGGACCACCACCATTATCTAGAAAACCAGATTCTTTATCGCGAAACCATTTTTTAACGACTGTTTGCAAAATCACACCTCACTTTTTATATTTGTTTTAAATTTAAATAATTATTTGAGAGCTTTGCACGAGCCATCCCTGGCTCGGCAAAACAACGATTCTAAAAAATGTCATTTTTCAGAATCTCCCAAAATCAATTACTTGCGTAATCGATTTTGTTGGCACATCCATGTGCCAATCGGCTTTTACACTTCGTGCAAAAGTCTCTATTTATAACTACATAATTGATGACTCAATATCAGCTATTGACAGCTGAAAAATTTCAGCGCATTTCCGCCAACTTATTTTTGTAGCTTTCGGTACCACCATACTCAACAGATTTGTGATAGTGAGCATGGGTTTTCGCCCGTTTTCTGGCATGCTTAACTGGGCACCAATATTGCTCTGTACGAGCGGCAATTTCTTGCACATAGGCGATAACACCATTGAAGTACCCACAGAAGATACAATTCAGTTTTCCGATGGTATTTAAGTAATTCAAACTGTAGCGATCGATAATAATATATTCTTTTCTGGCGACCCTGGAAATACCATATACGGTAAAGCAAACGGCCTGATAAAGCGAGACTACGACATCTAAAAAAACCGCAGGTATGAGACAATAACAGATAAATGGCGCTGTGAGAATATTAAGTGACGAGGCGTTTAACATATAAGCATGAAGTTTAGTCGCCAGAGTTTTATGAAATTTTGAGTCTGTGCCTCAAAGATGGCTTTTTTATCCTTTAATTTGATACAGCAAAGCTTCTTCTTTTTTCTGAATCTCCTCCATCAGCTCGTTTTCTAGCAACTTAATCTCCAACGTAAGATTCTGTAATTTGTGCATTTTTCAGCGTAACCCGCGTCTCATAAGGGGTTTTACTTTGTGGCTCTTTTTGACAAATATAGACCCATACCACTGATCTCCCGCGGCTGATTCTTTCTACTCTTTAAATTTATCGAGCACGTACGTCCATTCTGAAGTTAGACTATAAACCCGTCATACTGAGGTTTCGTACATTATATTTTCAATACTCTGTTATCCATAGTTAACTCTCTATCTCGAAATTGACCCAGAGCAAGGCTTTATTACCAACACCACGATATGACAATCTAGCTGCATTCGGCACCAAATAGCCACGTATTTTCTAACCCCTGTGTTACAGAAATAACGCTGGTAAAAAAAATTCGCTTACCAGTAACTCTTGCTGTTTTAAACTAAATATCGAGCGCCGACCCCAGACAGTCGTATGCGTCATGCACTGAGTCCATGCATGACATTTATGGCCAGGCTTTAGTGAAGTAATTTCCATTGGTTTTCTGCGCATCGACTTATCTGAAAACAGGACGACACCCAAAGGTTTATTACCAAGCAATGCCAGGCCTCTTAATGCGCCACGTAAGCTCGACACAGGGATAATCGTACGCGCACAAACTAAAGGTTTGTTATCACAACACAAATGTACTTCGCGAATTACCGCATGACTACGTGGCCTCATGCCTAGCGCGGCAATTTCATCTGGCGTAGGTGTTGCACGTTTTATTGCGATAACTTTAACTGAAAACTCACCATTACAGTGCTCTATAAGGCGTGCTGTAAGCGAACCAGAATCGAACAACCAGTGTTTAAGCTTTATACTAAGCGACTTACTTAAGCACTGCTGTTTTTTATACCAATTAAGTCGCGTGTGATATCCAGGCATTTATACATGTTTTTATTAATTTAAGTTATTTTACACTAATATGCACACTAAATAGACCTCATTCCCAAGGCCCTTTTGGGAACGATAAATATAAGATCAACTTACAACCAATGACTCAAAACCTGCTTAAGTGCATCTTGTTTAACGGGCTTTGCCACATAATCATCCATTCCAGCGTGCAGGCATTTATCCTTATCTCCTTCCATTGCATTAGCCGTCATCGCAACCACTGGCAAACGCTGTAATGCGTTTGCCAGTTCAAGCTCTCTTATCGCCTGTGTTGCTTCGTAACCATCCATTACAGGCATCTGGCAATCCATTAACACTAAACTAAACTCATGCGGCTGTTTAAGTCTTGCTACGGCCTCTTCACCATTTATCACCAATTCGCAGCTAAGGCCGACTTTCTCTAACATTTTTTTCGCTATAATTTGGTTCACTGGATTATCTTCAACCAGTAAAACATGACCTTGCAATACATCAAGCAGCTCAACTACTTGCTTTTCTTTTTGCTCAGGTATAACGTTTTCATCGGGAATTTCAAAGGCAATCTCTATCCAAAAACACGCGCCCTTACCTTCTTCACTATCCACGCCTAGACGACCGCGCATTAATGTCACTAACTGACGTACTATCGCCAAACCTAAACCAGTGCCGCCATATTTTCGTGTGGTTGAACCATCAGCCTGAGTAAATGAATTAAATAATTTACGCTGCGCCTCCTCACTAATACCAATACCAGAATCAATGACTTCAATTTTTAAACGCACTATTTTTTTAGTCTGCTCCAATACCGAAGCTTTAATGGTAACATTTCCATTTTCCGTAAACTTAATTGCATTGGTCAACAGGTTGGCTAAAATTTGACGAATTCTAACGGAGTCCCCCTTGATAACCGGCGGTATTGTCTCATCCAAATCAGATAGCAATACAACTTTTCGCTCATCTGCTCGTTGCGTTAGCAACACCGTTAACTCCCTTACCAGGCTGGTTAAATTAAATGGTATATATTCTAATTCCAGCTTGCCGGCTTCAATTTTAGAAAAATCTAAAATATCATTAAGTAGCGACAACAAAGCTTCGCCCGAACTATAAGCAATATCGACATACTCTCCCTGACTTTCCGTTAGAGCTGAGCCTTGCAATAATTGCAACGTTCCCAATATACCATTCATTGGCGTGCGTATTTCATGACTCATATTGGCCAAAAATTCACTTTTAGTCTTGCTCGCTGCTTCTGCTGCTTCTTTAGCCTTTTTTAATTCTTTTTCTACGCGCTTGCGCTGCTCAATTTCATCCGCAAGTTCTTCATTTAGGTCTTCGGTTTCATTTTTTGCTTTACTCATGAATTTAATTAATGATTCATTATGAAAACGCAGTTCTAATGAATCTAAAATTTGTTTATTGATTCGTGACCCCATAGCCGTCATTACAACGATATAGCCCAGCATAATGAAACCAATTACACTATGATCACCGCCCTGCATAAAGAGACTCAGCATCAAGGGTGAAACCACTAAAAATAAATATAAAACATAAAGACGCAATATCGGCGACATTACCGAAGCACCACCCGATGACATACCGGCAATAATAAATCCTATAATTACCTGCTGAATAGGATCGTCAGAAAACATTAAATAACCAGTTGCACCCCAGCCCGCACCTGTCATTACAATAGCCACTAAATACCATTGATAGAGTATTTTATTATCAGAACTATGGTCTTCTCGTCGCGAAAGCAATATCGACATAATGCCACGAGCAAGTGTCAGCAAAACCATAAAGCCAAGCCAGGCCGCAATCAGCTCATGCGATTGCTTCGGCCATAACACAACAGCCAATACTATCGATATAATCAAACTGACATAATTGCTAATGAAGGCATTTTTTTCGACCAGCCGAATTTGTTCATGCCATATTTTATCGCGATGCTTATTATTTTCTAATTGATCACTGTCTTTACTGATGCCGAGCATTTTCACCGTTCTTATGGTTATTATGTAAAATACATTTGGCTACTCACCCATTAAAACAGGAAACATAAATAGCTCTATTATAAATAGACGAATTATCCAAACTTAGCCAGTGAATTAAGTTTTTTCAACTTGCTGAACCTTTATCTCTGACGCCTTTGCTAGATGCCATAAATTCATCTATTTATACCTATGACACTTATATAAAGCATGCAAATAAAATCATTGATTAATACTCACTAACCAATATTCACAAACTGCTGCGCCTTCCCTATCCACCGTTGGATAAGCTTATTAACTAATTCCGGCTGCCTTTTAAGCAATTGCTTTGCAACTTCTTTTACCTCGTCGAGCAAATATTCATCACGTACAATATCAGCAATTCTTAATTGCACTAAACCCGTTTGCTTAGTACCTAACACCTCACCAGGACCACGCAATTGTAAGTCTTTACGCGCAATCTCAAAGCCACTGTTCGTTTTACGCATAATAGCCAACCGCTGCCTGGCATTTTCACTTAACGGGCTTTTAAACATCAGCACGCAGTGACTTATCTCTTCTCCTCTGCCAACACGCCCGCGTAGCTGATGCAACTGGGACAAACCTAAACGTTCTGCATTCTCAATTATCATTAAACTGGCATTCGGCACATCGACACCTACTTCAATAACGGTTGTCGCGACTAATAATAGAATCTCGCCCGCTTTGAAACGCTGCATTATCTGTTCTTTTTCCTGCGACTTCATCCGCCCATGAATTAAGCCGACAACAACGCCCGGAAGCGCACTCTGCAATAGCTCAGCTGTATCTTGCGCAGCCTGACATTGTAACGACTCTGACTCTTCTACCAAGGTACACACCCAGTAAGCCTGTTTACCTTCGCTACAGGATTTATAAATACGTTGTAATATTTCTGCGCGGCGCTCTTCTGGCACCACCACTGTTGTGATAGCTTTGCGACCAGGTGGTAACTCGTCTATCACTGAATAATCTAAATCTGCATAGGCCGTCATTGCTAAGCTTCGAGGAATAGGCGTTGCGGTCATAATGAGCTGGTGCGCCAAATGCTGTGTTTTTTCTGTACTATTTTTATTACCCGCTTTATACGCCAGAGCCATGCGTTGTTGCACACCAAATCGATGCTGCTCATCCGTAACGGCTAAAGCCAATTGCTTGAACTCTACCTCATCCTGGAACAATGCATGTGTACCTACAGCAACTTGTGCCTCGCCACTCTTTAACTGCTGCAAAACGAGTTGACGCTTTTTACCCTTTAGCTGACCTGACAGCCAAACTACTTTAATGCCAAATACCTCAAACCATTTAGTGAAGTTTTGTAAATGCTGTTCTGCCAAAATTTCTGTGGGCGCCATAATGGCAGCCTGCTTACCTGCTTCAATTGCTTTCAAACAGGCCATGGCAGCCACTACAGTTTTACCCGAGCCAACATCACCTTGCACCAACCTCATCATTGGCACGCCAGATTCTAAATCGTGTAAAATTTCCTGATTTACTCTTTGCTGCGCCCTGGTCAACTCAAAAGGCAGGGACTTGCTAAATTTATAAAGCAAATGATTTTCACTTTCCAGCTTAGCGGCGGGATGCCGCCTGTTTTTAGCGCGCAATGTTTGCAAACTTAAATGATGTGCCAATAGTTCTTCAAAAATCAGCCTTGTTTGCGCTGCATGCTCAGCATTTAACAATTCATTCAAATTTGCATTTGCAGGTGGTCGATGAACATATCGAATTGCATCCGCCAGAGAATAATTTTTTTCTTGAGTAAAAATATTCTGCGGCAAATAATCTGGCAGTAATGAAGTCGTATCTAATAACGCCAGACATTGACTAGACAATCGGCGCAGCAATATTTGACTCACACCATCTGTAGTATGATATACCGGCGTTAAAGCATCCTCTTTAACCAGCGTAAACTGTTCTGTGATTTGTGTATACTCTGGGTGCACAATTTCCAGGCTTGATTTCCCAAATCTCACATCACCAAAACAACGCAATTTAGCACCCGCTATTAACGCCTCTTGTTGTTGCTTATTAAAATAGAAAAAACGTAATAAAACGCTGCCGGTAGCATCAGTCAAATGCACCAGAAGAACACGTCGTCGCTTAGCTGATCGAGTAAAAGAAATATCCGCATAATCAATTTCACCTTCGATTAATGCAGACTGCCCCTGACGAAGCGAGCCTATAGGAACGATACGTGTACGATCTTCATATCGATACGGCAAATGAAACAGCACATCCTGTATTGTATTTAAGCCGATTTTGCTTAGCTTTTCCGCAACCTTTGGGCCTACTCCTTTTAATTGAAGCAAACCATCATCATGTGTCACTGTCCGTGTAGTTGCCACTGAATCAATTATCGCCAAAGATTAAATTTATTACAGTTCGAGGATTGCATCCATTTCAACAGGCACATCTTTAGGCAATTCCTTTACGCCTATCGCCGCACGTGCTGGATAAGGCTCTGTGAAATATTGCGCCATTACCTGATTAACCGTTGGGAAATTACTTAAGTCCGTAAGAAAAATATTCAATTTAACTACGCTTTCAAATGTACCACCAGCGGCCTCTATTATGGCCTGCATATTTTTAAACACCTGATGAATCTGCTCTTCTACAGAGCCATCGATAACTTCCATTGTTTCTGCAATTAATGGAATTTGCCCTGAGATATAAACCGTGTTATTTACTTTAACGGCTTGTGAATATGTACCAATCGCTTTTGGCGCTTTATCTGTAAAGATGATTTCTTTTTTCATAATTAAACTTTATAAACTTTTGTAGATAATTAATTTTATGTACGCTTATTGAACTCGAAGTATACGCATAACAGAACGCACTCGTCTTAAGCGGCGCATAATACTGGCCAAATGATTTCGCCCATTCACCGCTATAAGGAAGGTAATATTAGTTGAAAGACCGTCTTTATCTTCAACTTCTACATGCTCAATATTTGCGGCTTCATCGGAAATAATGGTTGCCAATCTGGCCAATACACCACGTTCATTTTGTACATATAAGCTTAACTGGCAAGAGTATTCACCACTCGCCTCATCAGACCACTTTACATCAATCATATTGTCACTTTGCATTCGCTCATTAACAATATTTCGGCAACTGGTTTGATGTATAACTAAACCACGACCTTTACTTAACTTACCGACAATTTGATCGCCTGGTATTGGATGGCAACACTTGCCATACGCAACCACCATACCTTCTGTACCCTGAATAGCGAGCGCAGGACGATGAGGATTCAATTCCGTTTCTGTATGGCTATCTTCTAACTCAGAGTCACTTTCTAGCAACCTTTTTACAACTAAACCTGCAGGTCGATTGCCCATGCCAATGTCTTCGAGCAACTGGTTGAGTGAACTAAACCCATACTCTTCCAGCAAAGGCTCGAATAGATCTTCCTGCATTTCTTCCAGGGTAATATTTTTGCCTAATAAAATACGTGACAGTAAGCGTCGACCTTGAGAAACCGCATCTTCAGAACGTGTATTTTTAAGATAATTCCTTATATTGGCCCGCGCTTTAGCCGTCACCACAAAATCCAGCCAACCAGGATTTGGATGTGCACCTGCCGAAGTAACCACTTCTATTGTTTGCCCGCTATACAGCGGCGTATCTAATGGCGCAAACCGATGATCCACTTTGCAGGCCACACAGGTATGGCCCACATCAGTATGTACAGAGTATGCAAAATCAATAGGTGTAGAATTTTTAGGTAACTTAACAATGTCACCGCGTGGCGTGTAAACATATAGCTCATCTGGAAATAGATCAACTTTTACATTTTCTAAAAACTCAACCGAGTCACCCGCAGCCTGCTGCATTTCCAGAAGACCCGTTAGCCATTCGCGTGTTCGACCACCGACATCTACATCGGAGCCGTCACCGCCTTCCTTATATAACCAGTGAGCAGCGATACCTGTTTCTGCAAAGTTATCCATTTCTAAGGTGCGTATCTGCACTTCGATTGGGATGCCGTGCGGACCAAACATAATGGTATGCAATGACTGGTAGCCATTCTCTTTCGGTATGGCTATATAGTCTTTAAATTTACCGGGTATTGGCTTGAATAAATTGTGTACTGCACCTAAAACTCGATAGCAATCATCAACCGAATCCACAATTACCCGCATACCATATACGTCAAATATATTTTTATACGACAATCTTTTTTGTCGCATCTTTTTATATAAGCTATATGGATGTTTTTTACGTGCGCTGATATTCGCATCAATGCCCAGCTCGGCCAAACGAGACGTTAATGCATTATTAATTTTTTGCACAACTTCTTTGCGGTGCCCCGCTTCTTGCAACATCGCATTTTCCAGAATACGATAACGCATTGGATACATGGCACCAAAACCCAAATCCTCCAGCTCCAGCCTTAAGGTATTTATACCCAGGCGGCGAGCCAGTGGAACATAGATGTCCAGGGTTTCTTTTGCGATGCGGCGTTTTTTATCTGGGCGCATTACGCCCAGCGTACGCATATTATGCAATCGATCAGCAAGCTTAATTAAAATAACGCGAATATCTTTCGCCATTGCCATTAATACTTTTTGGATATTAATCGCTTGCTGTTCTTTTTTGTTTTTAAATTTGAATTCAGTAAGCTTGCTTACACCGTCCACTAGCTCTGCGACATCATCGCCAAATTTTTCAGCAACTTCTGCTTTGGTAGCGGGAGTGTCTTCAATAACATCATGCAGGATCGCTGCGCATATACTTTTTGAATCCATATGCATTTCAGCCAAAATACGTGCGACTGAAATGGGGTGATAAATGTAGGGCTCGCCGGTTTGACGATACTGCCCTTCATGGAATTGCGCACCAAACAGATATGCCTGGTAAACTGTCTTCACCTGATCTTCATTCATATAGTCTTCGACTATGCGACAAAGATCAGAAATTAAAAACCGGGAAGGATCCCCATATAAATCCTTTACATCGATCGGGGGTTGATCAGGATTTATAGCCATATACTTAAATTACATTTCGTCGCTAATTTCATTTATTGAAATAGCAGCAGGCCTCATGTTTAATGCGTCGCCCTTTTGCTCCAAAATTTCCGGGCCAACTAAGCCTTCAGAGATTTCACGCAATGCCAATACGGTAGGCTTATCATTTTCAACTTCAACCAATGCATCTGCACCCATTGCAATTTGACGCGCGCGCTTTGACGCAACTAATACCAGGTGAAAACGATTATCCACATGAGGCAAACAATCTTCTACTGTTAAACGTGCCATTCTTATTACCTTTTATTTCATTAATTCGATTAATAACTTTTCTAAACTACGCTCCTGATGCAACTGGCGTAATCGATTAGCTGAAAATATACAGCTTAGTTCTTGCAGGGCCACATCAAAATCGTCATTGACGACTAAGTAGTCAAACTCTGCATAATGCGACATTTCACTCACCGCATCATCCATGCGACGATTAATTACTTCATCACTATCTTGCCCCCGCCCTTTCAAGCGCTCTTTTAAAGCGGCTAAAGACGGCGGCAAAATAAATATAGATTGCGAGTCTGGAAATAATTTACGCACCTGTCTGGCGCCCTGCCAATCAATTTCCAGAATCACATCTAAACCCTGTAACAACAATTGCTCAACATGTTGCTGCGAGGTTCCATAATAATTATCAAACACCTGTGCATGCTCTAAAAATGCACTGCTATTAACCATTTTAAGAAAAACATCTTTTTCCACAAAATGGTAATCCACACCTTCCACCTCACCGGCTCTAATTGCACGGGTGGTATGAGACACAGAAACCACAACGCCTTTGGCAAAGGTCATTAGCTTCTTTACCAGGCTAGTTTTCCCAGCACCCGACGGTGCCGAAATAATATAAAGCGTACCTTTACTCAAATTGACCTCTAGCGTGAAGCGCTGGTTACACACACTGCGACCCAAACAACCACTATCTATTATGGGATAAGGACTGTCTTTAGGCCGACATTTACCTTTGATACTCTTAGCCGTGTAAGAATAACCTATTTACGCCGATCTTTCACCGACAAATACCGGCATTCTTTTCGCCCCCCAACTACCTGGCCGCGCTTCAAAGCGACCGGGCATGCTGGTGCCGCATGCTTCACAACAGCCTTTTTCATCCAGACCCCAGCGCCCCAGCTCGTACCAGTCACGCTCAATTAGCAAATGTCCACACTGATGGCAGTAACTACTACTGCCCTGCGCATCATGTACATTCCCGGTGTATACATAATGCAAGCCATGCTGCATAGCGATATCACGTGCCTTACTCAGGGTAGCAGGTGGCGTTGGCGGCACATCCAGCATCTTCCAGTCTGGGTGAAATGCACTGAAATGCAAAGGCACATCAGGCCCTAGATTTTGCATAATCCATTCGCTCATTTCGTGCACCTCCTCATCTGAGTCATTTTTTCCAGGAATCAGCAGAGTCGTGATTTCAAGCCATACCTGTGTTTCATGCTTAAGATAGAGCAAGGTATCCAGTACTGGCTGCAGGTGCGCGCCGGTCAATTTATGATAAAACGTCTCGCTGAATGATTTCAGGTCAATATTCGCCGCATCCATTAGCGCATAAAATTCTTTTCGCGGCTCTTCACAGACATAGCCCGCCGATACAGCGACTGTATAAAGCCCCAATTCATGGCAGGCGGCAGCCACATCTATGGCATATTCATGAAAAATAACCGGGTCGTTATACGTGTACGCCACACTGCGGCAGTTCAGCTCTTTAGCGCGTTGCGCAATGACTTGAGGGGTAGCGCTGGATGCCAATATATCGATTTCACGTGATTTACTCATATCCCAGTTTTGGCAAAACTTGCAGCTTAAATTGCAACCCGCTGTGCCAAACGATAAAACCGGCGTGCCCGGTAAAAAATGATTAAGTGGTTTTTTTTCTATCGGGTCAATACAAAAACCACTGGAACGGCCATAGGAAGTCAGCACTATTTGCGCATTTTGATTCGCGCGCACAAAGCACAGGCCTCGCTGCCCCTCTTTCAATTTGCAATAGCGCGGACACAAATCACACTGCACCCGATTATCATCCAGCTTATGCCAATAGCGAGTACTAACTGTGTATTTATCCATACCACGCCCCTCTTCACCAGCTGTTAAATGTGATATAAATAGTCTACTCCACATCAGGGTAAATACCATGTCTGATGCACACACTATTATTCGCCCAGCAGCCGTCGCCGGCCTGTTTTATAGTGCCGACCCAGATCAACTCCGGTCTGATGTTTTACACTATTTGCAACAGGCAAAAGCCTCATCCGACTTCACGCCTAAGGCCATCATCGCTCCGCATGCGGGTTACATATACTCTGGCCCCGTTGCCGCGAGCGCATATAAACTATTACAACCTGTTAAGCACCTCATTAAACAGGTGATACTGCTCGGGCCATCTCATCGCGTCGCCTTTCGCGGCATTGCAACACCCGATGCCGATTATTTTTCTACACCTTTAGGGAAGATAAAAATCAACCGGCTATTATGCGAACAAATTGAATCTCTAGATTTTGTACAGGCAAACGCCACCGCACATGCACAGGAACATTCTCTGGAAGTGCAATTACCTTTTTTACAAAACATATTAGATGACTTCGAATTGACGCCATTAGTGGTGGGCGACTGTGATGCGCAGGATGTCGCGCATTTACTTGATTTGCTTTGGGGAGGGAATGACACGCTTATTGTTATTAGCTCTGACTTAAGTCACTACCATAACTACCTGAGCGCGCAACAACTCGACCGAAAAACATCGCTCGCTATTGAGAATTGCCAGCCTGAAAAAATATCTTACGAAGATGCGTGCGGACGATCACCCCTAAATGGACTGCTTACACTGGCAAAACAAAAGCATCTCGACATAGACACGGTTGATTTACGAAACTCCGGTGATACTGCAGGGGATAAAGAACGTGTAGTGGGGTATGGCGCTTATGTCGTTCACTAAACTTAATGAGGCTGACAAAAAAACATTATTAGATGTCGCTAAAAAATCCATTTACCATGGCTTAAAAAACCAGTGTGCTTTACCTGTTGATTTGAATGCATACAACCAATTACTCAATGAGCACGGCGCAAGCTTTGTCACACTAAACCTAAATCATCAACTCCGTGGCTGCATTGGTGCTCTGGATGCCTTTCAGCCTTTAGTAAAAGATGTATCCGAACATGCCTATGCCGCTGCGTTTAAAGACCCTCGCTTCCCGCCCGTTACACAAAAGGAATTTGAGAACCTTGAAGTACACATATCCGTTTTAACTAAAAGTACGGCCATAGACTTCACTGATGAAAAAGACTTACAAGGGCAATTACAGCCCGGAATAGATGGTTTGATATTGACGGACGGCGTTCATAAAGCCACTTTTCTGCCATCCGTATGGGAGCAACTACCGCAACCTGAGGATTTTTTAAATCACCTGAAACTAAAAGCAGGATTAGAAAAAAATTATTGGAGTAACAATATTGTCGTATTGCGCTATCAAACAATCAGCTTTAGCTAAGTAATTGATTTTAGGAGATTCTGAAAAATGACATTTTTTAGAATCGTTGCTTTGCCGAACCAGGGATAGCTCGTGCAAAGCGATCACTTAGAATGATCGATCAACCGAGTACTTTGCCAGCCAGGTCATCGCCTCTTTATATTCTGATGCGGGCAGGTGCTCTAGCTGCTGAATGGCTAGTTCAGCTTCCTGTTGTGCCGTTTTTTCAGTGTATTCAATCGCCCCGGTTTGCCTGATCGCATCCATTACCTGATCCAGGTAATTCAGCCCACCTTCTTCGATCGCTTTACGCACAACCTTTGATTGCTCTTCTGTGCCATTACGCATGGCATAAATTAGTGGCAAGGTAGGCTTACCTTCCGCCAGGTCATCGCCTACGTTTTTACCCATCTCTTCACTGGAAGAACTGTAATCCAGCACGTCATCAATTAATTGAAATGCCGTGCCTAAATGCATCCCGTATGAAGCCATTGCCTGCTCTTCAGATGCTGGTCGATCGCACAACACCGCCCCTAAACGGGTCGCCGCTTCAAACAGTTTGGCGGTTTTAGCATGAATAACATCCAGATAACGCTGTTCCGTAGTGCCTGCATCATGGCAGTTCATTAGCTGCATGACTTCGCCTTCCGCGATGACATTGGTGGTTTCTGCAAGAATTTGCATCACCTTCATACTGCCTACGTCCACCATCATCTCAAATGCGCGGGAGTATAAAAAGTCGCCCACCAGTACACTCGCCGCATTACCAAATAACGCATTGGCCGTTTCGCGGCCACGGCGTAACTCTGACTCATCCACCACATCATCATGCAGCAAGGTTGCAGTATGAATAAACTCTATAATGGCCGCCAATGTGTGGTGATGCTCACCCCTGTAACCATACGCCTGAGATGACATCAGGCTCAGCAAAGGCCTTAACCGCTTTCCCCCCGAGTTCACAATATATTGGCTTAGCTGATTAACCAGCACGACTTCAGATGACAGCCGGTGCTGAATCACCGCGTCCACGGCTTGCATATCTTCGGCCACCAGGGCTTTTATATTGTCTATTTGCATATTCTACTTAATGGGGATATTGCTTAATTATCGAGGGGCGAATTATGGTGTATCATCCACAAAGTCACAAGTTAGCGAGCTAATTTCTCTCGTTAAGCACATAAATCCACAGCCAAACCGACAAAAAGCCTGTTTTAGGTGCTTATTTAGCTTGAGACTTGGCGCTTAAGTCGATACAATCCTCGCCCTTTCCGAAAACAGAATTTTTTGTACGTAACATTGGGAGTTATCCGGTATGTACGCTGTAGTTAAAACCGGTGGTAAACAATATAAAGTTACCCAGGATCAGTACCTTAAAGTTGAAAAACTAGAAGGCGACGAGGGTGACACCATTGAGCTAGACCAAGTTCTTATGATCGCTGATGGCGATAAACTGAAAATTGGTAGCCCAATGCTCGACGGTGGCAAAATAACTGCCACTATTCTATCTCATGGTCGTCATAAGAAAGTTGAGATCATGAAGTTCCACCGTCGTAAACATCATCAGAAACGCACAGGTCATCGTCAGTCTTATACTGAGATT